>Ga0306910_1000128_pt1 | contig 47931 bp, 40 predicted proteins | sample AntRauMFilla2698_FD_190438 | JGI IMG/M metagenome (GOLD analysis project Ga0306910, IMG submission 190438) | Saline lake microbial communities from Rauer Islands, Antarctica - Metagenome Filla 2 #698 (v2) (version 2) | ecosystem: Environmental > Aquatic > Non-marine Saline and Alkaline > Saline ... | reverse complement strand
TGAGTTCGAGGAAAATTGGCTGATCTCAACTTTTTCAGACCACCCGTCGGACGGCGCTTCCCGGAATTGCCTTGCTTCCCTGTATGATTTTTTTGGGTAGCTCGGAGTTTTTGGGTGATTTCAGCCGTCGGACGGGGATGCCTTATCTATTTCTAATCCCTGAAGGATTCCGGTCCAGTTGGTTTGTTATCGAGGATCTCCTCAATTTTTTCCATCAGATCATCGTCGAGTTTTTTCGATGCTTCGATAGCCGTCATATTCTGCTCAACCTGCTCCGGTTTGGAGGCTCCGGTAATCACTGTGCTGACATTAGGATTTTTCAGGCACCAGGCCAACGCTAATTGAGGCATTGTTAATCCGGCATCATCAGATAGTTTGGCGAGTTTTTTCACTTTCTCAATATTCTTCCGCCCTTCATCACTCTCTATCAAAGCGTTTTTGAGCCAATCGTAGCTATCGAGGCTGAGCCGTGAATCTTCGGGGATTCCGTCATTATATTTCCCGGTAAGTAATCCACTTGCCAACGGACTCCAGATTGTCGTTCCGAGACCGATGTCGTTGTACAGTTCGTTGTATTCTGCTTCTACACGGTCGCGGTGGAACATATTATATTGTGGTTGCTCCATCAAAGGTGGACGCAAGTTTGCCTGCCGAGCAAAATCGTAGGCCTGACGAATGCGTCCTGCACTCCATTCACTTGTTCCCCAATACAGGGCTTTACCTTCGTTTATCATTTGATTCATCGCCCACACGGTTTCCTCAACAGGGGTGTTGTAATCGGGACGATGGCAAAACAACAGATCAACATAATCTGTTTGCATGCGTTCTAAGGCTGCTTCAGTTCCCTCTTTTATATGTTTAAACGAGAGGCCTAAATCGTTTGGTCCGTTTCCGCCCCAGAAAATTTTAGTTGAAAGGATGAGATCTGAACGTTTCCAGCCGGCTTTTTTGATCACTTTTCCCATGATCTCTTCCGACTTACCCATTTCATACCCTTCGGCATTGTCGAAAAAATTGACGCCGGAATCGTAGGCGATCTTCATCTGTTCCAGAGCTTTATCAACATCAACCTGTCGGCCGAATGTTACCCATGATCCGAATGAAAGTGCTGAAACTTTGAGGCCTGATCTTCCTAAATATCTGTATTCCATAATGTTGTCTGCAGATTGAATTAATGAATAATCTATTTATCGTAACCAACGTCAGCAGAATGAGTTACGTTTCAAATAATGTAAGATAAATGTTGACGAATAGACGTGAGAATGCTTAAAATAATCCTGTACTAAAAAATTACTATCTAATCTAAATAAAGGAATAAAGTCAGATTCAAATAACCCTGCAGGGTGGAGTTTTATTCAATTCTTTCAGAGATGATCTATTTAAATCTTTTTTCTCTTTAGGATGATTCTGTTAACTGAATAAGTACTAATAAAGATCAAATAAGGCGAATCACCTTTCTTCCTATCTGTTTTCCTTGTGAAATACGTTCAATTTCATCCGGAAGGTCATCGAGTGTAATTACAGAATACAGTTCATTCAGATCGGGGCTGTACCACTCTTTTTCGAGCATTTGCCATATTTCCACTCTGTTCTCTAATGATAAATGCGCAGAGTCAACACCGAGGTAACTCACCCCTCTTAAAATACTGGGATAAACCGTTGTCTCGAACAAATGCCCCGATGCATTTCCGCAAATTGCAATCGCCCCTTCTTTGTCGATCAGGCGCGTTAATCCCGATAAGATCTCTCCTCCAACCGTGTCGATTGCGGCATCGGCTAAAGCGGAGAGCAATGGTTTCTCAGGACTTGCGACAAGTTCATCATAGGACATAATTTTATCTGCACCGAGACGCAGAATCCATTCGTATTCATCTTCTTTTCGGGAACAGGCTGTAACATTAAAACCCAAGTGTTTTCCCAGAAGAACTGATAATGATCCAACGCCGCCTGATGCACCGGTTACAACTAATGTTCCATTTGATATTCCCAGTTTCTTCAATTTCCAAAAGCTGATTCCCGCTGTCAAACCAGCCGTTCCAAACGCCATGGCTTGCTCGGCACTCAATTTTGCGGGTTTTCTGATTACCCATTTTGAAGGAACAGAAATAAATTCACTGAATCCGCCCCAGGTGTTCATTCCAAGGTCGAAACCAGTTACAATGACTTCATCACCTTTTGAAAAATGATCCGTTTCTGATGCAACCACTTCTCCGGCGGCATCAATTCCCGGTGTATGGGGATAAGAACGGGTAATTCCCTTATGGCCTTTCGCGCACAAGGCATCTTTGAAATTTAGTGAGGAATAGTGAACACGGATTAAAACATCATTTTCCGGCAGTTGGTCTGCTTCACATTGTTCAATATTATATGAATTGGCGCCTTTTCCGTCTCCGCGACTTACAAGGGCCCTGAATGATTCCATAGCGTTATGTTATCTGTAACAAGGATTTAATTTCTTCGTCGATAAGTTGCGACTCTCCTGTGTTTCTGTCAACTAAAACTATAGTGACAGTAGCATCTGTGACAACATTGTTGTCCATATCACGAAAAACCTGCTGTTTTAACGTAATGCTTTTCCCACTCGTTGACATTGTATGCGTGTGAATACGGAGCGTATCGCCCAATTCAGCCGCAGATTTATAGTCAATATTAATGTTTACAACTACAACGGCAAGGTTCTGTTGCATTATGTGATTAAACACTTCAGGGTGATCATCAAACAATTGCCAGCGAGCCTCCTCCATCAATTCAAGGTAGCGCGCGTGATTTACATGTTGATATCCATCGAGATGATATCCTCTGACTTTAACAAGTGCAGTTCCTTCCATAAAAATAATTTGATCTTAAAATTCTACAATCTTTGGCTGTGTGTTACTAAAACGAGACATCGTCATACCTGCGTTTGCATTAACATACGTTGGATCGCACACAATAAATCGTTTGTCTTTGTATGAAAACTGATCTCCTTTCAAAGGCCGGTCAATTTCAACAGCTGTGGCCAGATGGCCCGGATATTTCAATCCAACCACCTCCTTGCCAAGCAATTCCTTAACCAACCATGCGAACAAGACTGAACGATCCTCACAATCTGAGTATGGATAGTAGAAAATCTCATCCACAAAAAAGAATTTTTCGTAACCAAATTGATCGTGATCAGTTTTATAATCAAATCCAAGCTGAATAAACCGAAGCAAAAAGTTAAGATGTTCATCCTGTGGAATCTCTTCAAGATGTTTTTCTAACTGCCGAATAACCGACGAACGAAGCAGTTCAGAAGCAGGAGCTGTAAAATAAACAGGAAGTTCTGTTTGAGGATAATACATGGCAAAATCTGAGTAACTACGATCAAACTTGGCAACTACCTTGTACTCTTTTCCTTTATAAGCAAACGATATCTCCCGCTGATCTTCGTCTGCTTCAAAATTGGGATAACGGTCAACATAGAGATCCATCTTCAATGGCGTTCCGGGATATTCTCCCTGATAAGTGTAGAGCTGAGCGTTGATGCTTGTCGGTTTGTCGAAATCAATGATGTAGTATTTCTCACCGTCAAAGGTGTAATAAGTAATTCCAAAAAGGCGATTATTGGCTGGCATGAGCAGATACAGCAGATTATCATTGTATCCAACGCGGGCCTCAAATCCGAGTTTGGAGAGTAAAAACCAGGTCAAGGCGTTTTGTGATGGTTCGTGTGCAGGATAGGTTTTCTTAGCGTATTCGTTTGTCAGGTGAGCTAATCCCCAGTCATTTAATCCCAATGCCTCTTTTTGAGCCTGAAGCATGACTAAAGCCGGCTCATACTCACGCTTGCTCATCGTTTCCCACCACGCACTTATTCCTTCAGGATTGATCTCTTTTATGGGCGCATCTGAAAATATTGATCTCAACGGCAACTGAACCGATTGATTTACGAACATGATCGCCTCACCTTTCGGCATTTCAGGCGTTTTTTCTTTTACCGGATTTGGAACGGGTTGCGTTTTGAGATCCGGGTTTGGTACAGGTTTATTCGTCTTTCGTTCTTTATCACGTTTTTCTTTGATTTTTTCAATGGGAGATGGCTTCCGCTCTTTCACCTCTTCCTTGTCTTTTGGCGGGGTCTGAATGGTTTCCGGTTCCGGCTTTTCCAGATCCGGTTTGGGTTCGGGAGCTTTATCTGTTTTTTCATTATCAGTTGATTTATCAGGCATCTGATCTTCTCTTTTCTGCCTTTTATTCTGCTCTTCAGCCTCAGATGTATCTACAGTAATAGTCTTGGTTTCTTCAGGTTGATTATCCTTATCAGCTTTCGGTGCCTCATCAACTTTAGGCTCTGTATAGGTCGGCGGTGCTAAATCGCTGTCGATGTAGTCCCATGCTTCCTTAAGCATTTCCAGAAACGCTTTATCACGCTCATCTTTGAATTGCTGAAATTCTTCCTGTTGCTGCTTCTTCCACTCTTCAAACGTTTGCGCCTGAACCATATCGGTTGCAACAAACAGCAACAACCCGGATAATAAAATGATTGATTTTCGCATATTTCCTCAATTTTTATTCGTCTCCGTACGACCCGTTAGGCAGAGAGTTAATTAATTCAGCGACAAAACACAACTTTTGCCAAATTCACTCATTAATCCTTTCAAGATACTGTTCCTGCTCATTTCTTGCGGTATAAACTTTAAAGTCTTTTTTTGATTCCATCACATTGAGCAACTGATTTTAATTCAAAAACTATTTGTACTTTCAGTTAATGAAACAGGAAACTACAGGTGGTTACAACTCGTTTTAGCCTTATAAGTTGCCTGATATTGAACAATGAATTCTATTTTCGCCATGAGCTTTCCAACTTACTCTCCGGATATTCTGGGTCACCCGTTTCAACAAGCAACCATTCCGCTTGAAAACGATTATGAAGGCAAAACAGAGGCTACCTTTATTCGATTCAGAGAGCCTTCGCACAAACGGGCATTACTCTACATTCACGGATTCAACGATTACTTCTTCCAACGAGAGATGGCTGAACAGGTAATAACGGCCGAAATTGATTTCTATGCGGTAGATTTGAGAAAGTACGGACGATCGTTGCTCTCGCACCAAAAGATGAACAACTGCAGATCGCTTACCGAGTATTTTGAAGAGATTCACATCTCAATAAATCAGATCGTCAAAGAAGGTCACGATTCGATCATTTTGATGGGACATTCAACCGGAGGATTAACCATACCTCTATTTGCCAAATATTTTGAAGCATCTCTTCCGATCGAAAAGATTGTGGTCAACAGTCCGTTTTGGGACTTTCAGGTTCAGCCCATTCTAAAGAATTTTGGAATTCCGTTGGTATCAAAACTTGGTGGTACTATTCCGAAAATTCCAATCAAACCTGATGTCTCACCATATTATGGAGAAAGTTTGCACACGAATTATCGTGGAGAATGGAGTTACAATTTAGATTGGAAACCCATTATTCCGCCTCCCGTGAGTTTTGGCTGGATTCACGCTATAAAATCCGCCCAAAATCAATTGATTAACGGAAAAAAGATTCAAACCCCTGTGCTTTGCATGCACTCAGATAAATCTTTGCTGAGCAGAAACTGGACAGAGGAATTTTACAACTCTGATGCTGTGTTGAATGTAGATGATATGAAGAAAAACGCTCCTGAAATAGCTCAGAATGTGGAATTAACGGAAATCACGGACGGAATGCATGACCTCTTTCTATCCTCAAAACCGGTACGTGAGAAAGCCTATCAGGTTTTAAAGGAGTTTCTGGAAAGATAACTATCCTCAGCAGGACACGGACTTTCAAGCTTCCGGAAAGACTTAATTTTCCATATAAAAATACGTTTCTGAGCTGATGAATTTATTATACAAACCCTGATCTTTACCCAGAAATTGCAAAAACTTTTTCTGAACATTCTCAGCCGGGTAACTCACTAAAAGGTAGGCGTAAATTAATTGAGGAATATCCGGATCGGGCATCATAAAAGAGTCTTCCTCTTTAAGCATATCAATTTTATTCACATAAAATCCTGAAACGGCTTCTTCCATTTGATAGGCGACCTGAGTTGAATCTCCCACTTCTTCTATAAATTGATTAGCCCAAAAATTAAACCTGGCTCGCAGGGTATCAACCATCACCTGTTTTACTGTTGCTTTAACGGCCATTTCCAGCATCTGTCGTGATGTATTTTTTGCCGTACCAATCGCAAATACTTTTTTCTTTGTGTGCTCCGGTGGATTTGTCACAAACTCCGGTTTTTCTATCTCTTTTTGATCTTGTTCCTGCGCCGTTAATGTGGTTATGCCGATTAGAAGCGTGCATAATACGATCAATATAAATCTGCCTGGCATTTCTATTCCACTAATTTTTTTCCTGAGATAGTTTTAGTCATATCGGTAAGCTTGTTTCACACCATCAATTTTCTTGAGCTCATTTAAAACGGTGTCAAGATGCTCAATATCTTTAACATATAAAATCAGTGACCCTTCAAACATTCCTGAGTCGCTCGACACGTTGATGCTTTTCATATTAGTATCGAGTGAGCGTGAAATCTGATTGGTGATATCGTTGAGCATCCCAACACGATCTTCGCCAATAATGCGTACAGCGCCGATAAAATAGCTTTCCATCGCTTTCGGCCACTCCACGTCCACAATACGCTCCGATTCTGTCTTAATAAGATGACGAGTATTATTACAATTCGTCCGGTGGATTTTCACATCTCCGTTTCGGCTGATAAATCCGATTACATCATCGCCGGGAATTGGGTTACAGCATTTTGCGTATGAGAATTTCACATTAGCATAGGAGCCATTGATGATAAGTCCATCCCCTGAATGTGCCCTTGCATCGGCATGAAAATGCTCTTGAAACTTATTTTCATCTAATGCGGTCTGATCAGCTTTCTCCAGCTCTTCTTCCATTTTATTGCCGGACTGATACTGCTTAACCTGACTCACAAGTTTATTCACATCATAAACACCCGATCCAATATCAAAAAACAACTTTTGAGTTGATGGATATTTGATCTTAGAAGTGATTTTAGTCAAATCCTGATCTGAAATCTCAATCTTCTTTTTAGCGGCTTTTTTATCAAACAGCTCTCTGCCCTGATCAGCCACTTCCCTTTCTTTCTGTTTGATGTACTGGCGAATACGAGATTTCGCCTTGTGTGTCACTACATCATTAATCCAATCGGGATTGAGATTCATCTGTTTACTGGTGATGACCTCAACCTGATCGCCGCTGTGCAACTCTTGTCTGAGCGGAACAATTCTCCCGTTCACTTTAGCTGCCTGAGCGCGTTCGCCAATCTCTGAGTGAATATCAAAAGCAAAATCGATGGGGGTTGCACCTTGCGGCAGGTTTTTTAATTCACCTTTGGGTGTGAAAACGTAAATTTCTTCAGAATAAAGATTAAGCTGAAAATCTTTTACAAAATCAGTGGCTTCTTCAGGTCGCGGATGATCAAGAACATCACGTACCCAATGTACAAACTGATCAATTCCACCATCGCCATCAGTAGAACCTTCTTTATATTTCCAGTGAGCCGCCAGCCCCTTTTCCGCGATTTCATCCATTTTTCGGGTACGGATCTGAATTTCAACCTTTCGTCCCCTGTTGGTAATCACCGTGGTGTGGAGTGATTGATAGCCATTGCCCTTAGGAAGAGAAATAAAATCACGAAAACGCTCCGGAATCGGTCGGTATTGATCTGTGATCATCGAATAGACCCTCCAGCAATCCTCTCTGCTATGGGGATCCTCCAATATGATACGAATAGCAAACAGATCGTAAATATCCTCAAACGGCTTTTGCTGACGCATCATCTTTCTGTAGATAGAGTAGATGTGCTTGGGGCGCCCTTTCATCTCGAAATTGAATCCGGATTGATTCAACTCTTTATTGATTGGCTCCATAAATCCATCAATGAAGCTTTCCCGCGACTCTTTCTTCTCACGTAGTTTCCGTGCTATGAATTTATAGCCTGTGGGATCTAATACTTTAAAACAAAGATCTTCCAGTTCACTTTTAATGGAAAATAAACCAAAGCGATGAGCCAGCGGAGCGTATAATTCGATAGTTTCTGTAGCGATTTTCAGCTGTTTTGGCCTTGGAAGGTGCTGAATGGTTCGCATATTATGCAGGCGGTCGGCAAACTTGATGAGCACCACGCGAAGATCTTCTGCCATGGAAAGCATCATCTTCATAAACGTTTCGGCCTGTTTTGCCTCGCGCGATTTAAACACACCGGAAATCTTTGTCAGCCCGTCAATAATCAACGCAACAGTTTCCCCGAACAGATCTTTGATGTCATCGAGGGTGACCTCTGTATCTTCAACTGTGTCGTGTAAAAGTGCCGCCGCTACAGAAACGTCATCAATTCCGATCTCACGCACTACAATAATGGCAACCTCAATCGGATGAAGATAATAGGGTTCGCCGGATGCCCGGGTTATGCCTTCGTGCGATTTATATCCAAGCTTGAAAGCACGAGTAACCAGTTTATCGTCGTACCAATCGAGATGTTCTTCACACACGCTCAACAGATTGTTAAGCTCGCTTAGCTGAGGCTCAACCAATTCCATCTGGTCGATCTCTTCTAAAGAGTATTTATGGGGTTTCTTACCGCTCATGTCTAATTTCTTAAAACCTTTCTTATACAAGTATGAGACATTTATAGAAGAATATCTATTCTGATTTAACTTTGCTCATAAGTGTAAACGTGGATTTAATGTAATATATGTTATAGATGCTGATCATTATCAAAAATAATACCGCGATGGATAAAAATGCATATAAATTATTCTCGTATATGATTTTTACGTAAAAAAAAGCCTCTCCGCATAACAGAGAGGCTTTAACTTTATTAAGATACTAATGGAAAATTATGCTTCCATAATAAGCTTAATTAATTGGGCTGTACGTGCTGAGTAACCAGCTTCGTTGTCGTACCATCCAATTATTTTCACCATCTGGCCGTCAACTTTGGTCAGGCCTGAGTCGAAAATACAGGAGTGAGTGTTTCCAACAATATCAGAAGAAACAATTTCTTCGTCGTTGTACTGAAGCACGCCTTTCATTTTGGTTGCTGAAGCGCGTTTGAACACGTCCAGAATTTCCGGCATAGTCACTTCTTTGCGAATAAGTGCTGTAAGATCGGTTAATGAACCAGTTGGAACGGGAACGCGAACTGCGCCGCCATCCAATTTTCCATCGAGGTGAGGCAATACCAAACCAACAGCTTTTGCGGCTCCGGTTGTGGTAGGAACGATGTTTACAGCAGCTGCGCGGCCACGACGAAGATCACTGTGAGGTGCATCAAGAATTGCCTGATCACCAGTGTAACCGTGAATAGTTGTCATTTGACCTTTAATAACGCCAAAAGCGTCATCAAGAACCTTCACCATTGGGGCGAGGCAGTTTGTGGTGCAGCTTGCGTTTGAGTAAATATCCGTATCAGCGTCAATCTCTTCGTCGTTTACACCAATTACGATGGTTTTGACATCAGAACCTTTAGCGGGAGCTGAGATAATTACCTTTTTTGCACCGGCTGTAATATGCTTACGAGCGGCATCTCCTGAACGGAAAAATCCTGTTGATTCAACAACAACATCAACGCCGAGTTCACCCCATTTGAGGTTCTCAGGATCGCGTTCAGCTGAAACAGCAATTTCATTTCCATTGATGACAATGTTGCCTTGTTTTGCCTGAACATCACCATTAAAACGTCCCTGACTTGAATCATACTTAAACAAGTGAGCAAGGGTTTTGTTATCTGTCAGGTCATTAACCGCAACGAGTTCCATGTCATCTTTAAACTCATTCATAATGTTGCGTGCTACCAGACGGCCGATACGTCCAAAGCCGTTAATACCAACTTTAATCTTAGCCATAAAATTATACCTTTATTTTTGTGTTAATTTATCCATCAGAAAGCCCTGTAATCGGGCGGCTGAAGGTCTTTAAATTTCTTACCCTAAATCTATCAAACCATTTCCGGTATAGCAATACTTAAAGAGTTCTGGAAGCGCTTGTAAGAACAAACATTTTAATGATATAGTAACATTTTCGGATTTTTAGGTCTCATATTTTAATATTACTCTTTTTCTCTCACACTTTTTCTTTCCCCTCACTTCCGAAACGGTAGCTGAGTCCGAGTAGAATTCCACCCAAAGCAAGCAGGATTACAATCCTGATAAGAGGTGAAACATTGTTAATATCTACAAATAATAATTTTGAGGTAACGATGAGTAATGTAATGAACGAAAGTGTTCTTACCTTCTTGAGATTCCTCCAAAAACCTAACGTAATTAACAGGCTGACATATAAGAACCAACTGATAGTAGCAGCCAGTTCATGTGACTCAAATAATGCGCAGATTTTATACAACCATCCCATAAAAAACAGGTGAACAGCAAGACTGTATAAATCTCTGGATGTTTTTTTGTTAAAAGCTACGAACGCGAACATCACGATAATCACAACAACACCGAGGCTCTCGGCATCCAAAAAATTAGTCACACTCTCATTTTCAAACCACCATCCGATATACAGCGTTGAAAAAAAACATCACTAAATGCCCTGGAAGTTTCCACCAAAATGAAGATGATTTCAAATAAACTATCCACAATGCCCCTTGTGCTGCAAAAATGATCCAAAAAAGCGGACCATCAATTAAAATAAAAATGCTACCCGTGAATAAAATCTGTCCTGAATAAAAAGCCAGTTCTGTTTCCTGATGAATTTCTTTCCCCTTTCTGTACAGATAATACCCCCATCCGTGGTGAACTATAGCGATAGCAAAAAACAGCAGTGCCTGTTCAACATCCGAAAAATCCCACATGCTGTTGTAAACAATAACTATAAACACAGGTATAAGGAGATAAGCCCCAACGGTTGAAAAGTGAAGTTTTCCCGAAAGCTGACCCTGAAGCCGGGTACGATTATCCAACACATGTGGCAACACAATTGCGACAGACCAATATGAACCAACTTCAATCGCAATGATCAATTGATTTATCAGGTTATGATTGAAACGAATGGTATCAACGGCTATCAATGCGGTTGACATAATGAGTGCCCCCACCCAGGAAATATCCATAACAACCCGCCAGTTAAATTTCCTGTAAAACCAAAGTCCGAACAGCGCTACAATCCAACCGGATGTAACTACAGACAACGCTGATAGTTTTTCAGAGAAAACCACCACTACAATCAGCGCTCCAACGGCCGCTATTCCGGCAATCCAGGGATTTTGTTCAACCGAAGCTGTACGGGAAGCAAAGATTAATATCGCGAACGCCAGCAGAATTGTAATCCACACGGGAAATAATTGATATAGCAAAACACCCGCCAGCAATGTGGCGTAAAACGTGACGATGCTCCCGCCTAACAACACAGAACGAAGTCCCAACACATTCGATTCAACTCCTCTTCCCAAAACATGAAGAACAACTCCGAAGACTAAACCCGTGATAAGCTGTGCCGTTTGTCCCATCCAGCCTTCAGAAATAGCGTAATTAAAGAAAAACGCAACACCAATGATTAACATCAGAATGCCGACTTTCCCGATCCAAAAATCACTTATCAAATATTTCCGGAATGGCTTTGGCTGTGCGGATACGTCCTCTGTTTTAAAAAAATCCTGTAATGATTCTTTATCCACTGACTCCTTTACAGCTATATCTTCTTCAGCATGTAGAATTCCAAGAGCATCTTCAATCCTGAGGAGACGATTCTCCAACCGTTCAAGGCGATCTTCAATGTGATCATGTTTTCCGGATGACATAAACCCGTCTGATTTGTGTAGAGGTAACGAACAATCTACCCACTCCTGCCGCTATGTAAACATTGGACATGGCAAATTGGGAAGAATTAAGATAATATCAGAATTATCTTTTTTGCCAGCAATTCTGTATTACTACTGAGATTGCGTGGCTTCGCCTTTCTTGTCGGGTGAATTACGCTTGATAATTGTAATAAATAATATCGATAAGTAATAAACGATCAACAAGATAATATAAGCGGTAACAGAGCGCATTAAAGCTACTTGCCAGAGGATTCCGGTCATCATCTGAATAAAAAATAACAGTACAGCCATCAGTGTCATAACTTTAACACCCAATGCGGAGACCTCTCGAAACGACTCTTTTACAGGATCTTTCTTTTTCTCTTTTTTCTGATCCTTTTGTGCAGAATCTGATTCCGGTTGTTGCTTCTCAGCTGATGACTCTTTCTCCATTGTATCGAATTAGTTCAGCTTCATCTTCATGCTTTCAAATTTTTTCTCTTTTTTTGATAACCCGACCAACGCCGATGCGATGTATTGTATTTCACTGGCAACCAATCCATCTTTTAATGCTCTCACCACAGGAACCTGATCTGTGACAGATTTACGCACCGAATCATCCATTGGAATAAATCCGAGATAGGGAAATTCCCTGTTCATAAAGTGATTTACAATAGTATTGAATCGTTTAAGCACGTTCTGTGCATCGTTTTCATCCTCCGCGAAGTTGACGATTGCGGTAAACGGATAGGTGGGATCGACTTCAAGCACAAACTTACAAAAGCGATAAACATCAGAGATAGCGGTTGGTTCACCTACTACAATAAGTAATCCCATATCAGCACGATCGAGTGCCCAAAAGCTTAGGTCTGAAGCTCCAGCGGGCGTATCAATCAGAATAAAATCGTTCTCCAGTCGCAGCTTGCGCAATACATTGTCTAATGTTGGATAGAGAACCGACCAGTCCATGGTGTCCAGATCAGGTTCATCAGCACCGGTAACGAGTGTATATCCGCCATCGGTTTCGAGCATAATCTCATTGATCTGACTCCGCCCGTTCATTACATCGAGAACTGTTCCGGGAATTGATTCATTGATCAAAGCCGCACAGTTTGAAAGTCCCAAATCCGCATCCACTACCGCAACACGATAGCCCATCTGAACTAATATTTCGGCGATATTAACCGTAGCGATACTCTTACCGACGCCACCTTTTCCACTGGCAACGGCTACAATAAACGATTGATTTAATTTTCTCTTAAGCATGAATTTTTAATTAGCACGTGAAAGAATCTGCTCGGCAAACCAGGTTGGACTAAACGCGTGTACATCGTCAGGAACTTGCGTTCCCATTGAAAGATAGCGCACGCCACATCCAAGTGTTTTTAGAAACGGTATTAAGTGTCCCCAGCGCTGTGTTTCATCCAAATGTGTTATTGCCACATAATCGGGCTGCAGTGGATGATTGGCAGCGTAAGTCTCCCGGAAATAAAATTGTTCCATTGAGGCGTTTACTACAAAATGTACTTCTAACGGCATCACAGACGCCAATATTTGCCTGATTTTCCAATATTCTCTAAAAGCGGTCTCTTTTTCAAGACTGATAGAAGGCGTGTCGAATAATACATGATCGTACTCCACCAGTTTTTTCATCAGTTTCGAAACATCAATTCCATCCTTAACCTGATAATAGTCAAGATTATGATCGCGTGAAAATGGTTCCAGAATACTATACTTTTGATGGCTATTACGAGGTATAACTGAAACGATGGCTACACGCTTTTGCGCGAAGAAATCGGGGTGTTCTACCAGCTTCATGATCATTGTTGTTTTTCCGGCTCCTGAAGCACCCACAAACACCATATTTGGCTGAGCGACACGAGGTTCGTCAATTGTAATAGCATTTCTGATAATTTTACCCATCTCAAACAAAAACGTTTCTTTGTTCTCAAATGGATCAACGCCCACATTCATAATCTCCTTAAACCATCCGCTGATGGTTGTTCCCCTCACACCAGCCTTCAATAATTGTTGAAATGTAGGATGTGAAGCGTAGTCGAGATTAGCTGAGATCAAAGATTCCGCCAGCATCGACTCGAGTTGCGCCAAACGATGATGAACAGCACTGATCTCACGACTGGTGGTACTATCGCGACTTACGGCTCTGTGTCCACCATTGTCGTGCTCAATCTTGATAAGCGGGCGTTCTCTGCGGGACATCGACGAACCCGGCGCATCCAATCCTTTAGGTTCAGGCAGATGATCATCATCCTGTGTTTCCTGAACCTTTCTTTTGGTTTTTTCGCCTTTTTTGAGACCTAATTTCTTCCGCTGATCAGTAGTCTTGGCGGCGTTTTTTTCCTTGGATTGATCTTCTTCTGAATCTTTCGCTACCGATTTACGTTTTTCAGCCTTTTTTGATGCTTCAGACTGTTCATCAGTCCGTTTAGCTCTTGAATCTTCAGACTTTTTTTCCGGTGCTGATGCCTTTTGGACATCACTCCTTTTATAAAATACATTACGGAATTCAGGATCTTGTTTCTGTTCCGGGGTTTCCTCAGCTGTTGATGCAAGTTTTTCATCCAGCATCACCGTAACCTGGGCTTTTCCATCCCCGTTCGCTGCCACCGATTCAAGTAAAATAACATGATCCCCAAGCTGCTCTTTAGCTGATTTTAAAGCTTGTTGAATCGTTGTTCCGTAGAATTTCTTAAGAATCATTCCTGCAACGCCCCTGTATTATTTGATGCGTTAATCATTATGCGTTCGTACGTTTGAATTTGTGTATCCATGGTTACATCGTTGTACGACAATACGGAAATTTCAGGTAAAATTGGAACGAGGAACTCATAGATCGTCGGACGTAAAACCGGTGAAGTTAACATGACTGGTTCATGGCCTTCGTTAATCATTTTTTCAAACACTTTGGAACACTGAACATAAATTTTTTCTACAGTTTCTGGAGTAAAACCAAGCGTAGATGGATTCAATCCGCCCTGCTGCGCCTGACCGATAAGGTGAGATTCCAAATTGGTATCAAAAACGGCCACATTGATATTATTCTCATTATCCCGAAACATACGCGTAATAGTGTCAGACAACGCTGCTCGTACATATTCTGTAAGTACATCGGGATTCTGCGTTTGACTATGATTATCTGCGAGGGTTTCTAAAATAGTCACCATGTCACGCACAGGAACGCGTTCACGCAGCAGTTTTTTCAATACCTTTTGAACACCGCCGATCTTCATCATGTCGGGAATGAGTTCACCTACCAAAGCATCGTGCGTTTCTTTAACGTTATCCACGAGTTTCTGAACCATCTGACGATCGAGCAATTTGTAGGCATTTTTCTTGAGCAGCTCCATAAGATGCGTTGTAATTACCGCACCGGATTCAATAACAGAAAGCCCGTATTTTTCAGCCTCGGTTCTGTTTTTACCACTTACCCAAACAGCATCAAGTCCGAAAGTTGGATCCTGAGTCTTGATTCCCTGTAATTCAATATCAAAATCTTGTGGAATGAGGGCCATATAATATCCCGGCAAGAGATCTCCGCCTCCAATAGGAATTCCGCGGAGTTTAATGGTGTAATTATTAGAATCGAGCTGCACATTATCCCTGATTCTGATTGGTGGAATAATAATCCCAAGTTCAACAGCCATCTGTTTACGCAGCGACGACATTCTGTCTAATAAATCGCCCCCCTGATCCGGGTCAACAATAGGAATTAAACTGTAGCCGATCTCCAGCTCAAGCGTATCTACCAGCAGATAATCTTCCACCTTGTCTTCAACTGTTTCCGGAATGGCATCCTGACGCTCAACTTCGGCAATATCAGACTGAATTTGACTGTTTTTACGAAAGGAGACAAACATCAGAAGCGCACCTATTCCCCAGAATGGCACTACCGGAATACCCGGCAATGTTCCCATTAAAATCACAAATACCGATCCGATAGCGAGTACTTTTGGATTGCCAAATAATTGTTTGGTGAGATCAGATCCGAGGTCAGTATCAGACGCTGCCCTGGTTACGATAATACCAGCGGCTGTTGATACAACCAAAGCGGGAATTTGCGAAACAAGTCCATCACCAACAGTAAGCAAAATATACGTTTGCGTTGCTTCAGCAATCGGCATATTCAATTGAAGCACACCAACAATCAAACCACCGATGATGTTGATGAAAGTAATTAATAAACCCGCAATGGCATCTCCACGAACGAATTTTGAAGCACCGTCCATCGCACCATAAAAATCAGCTTCATTGGAAATTTCATCCCGTCGCTGTTTGGCTTCCATGTCGGAAATTAACCCGGCACCCAAATCAGCGTCAATCGCCATCTGTTTACCCGGCATGGCATCGAGGGTAAATCTTGCCGATACTTCGGCAATTCGTGTAGCACCTTTCGTAATCACCACAAAGTTGATAATCACAAGAATAGAAAATACAATCAGGCCAACAACAAAATTCCCCTGAACCACAAAATTACCAAAGGTTTGGATCAATTCACCGGCATACCCTTCAGTTAAAATAGCCCTGGTGGTGGCGATGTTCATCGATAGTCGAAAAAGAGTAAGGACCAGCAGTAAACCCGGAAATACCGCGAAATCGAGCGGTTTTATCGTGTAAAACCCGACTAATAATGTTATAAGTGATAATGAGATAGATCCGGCAAGCAGAACGTCGATAAAAAACGTGGGCATCGGCAGTATCATCACCATTAAAATCATGATAATACTTGCTGATACGAGGATGTCTCCACCGCCTGTAATCAGGCTTAATACACTGCCTTTTTTTGCCTTTGCGGCCATAAACTGTTTTTCAGATTGAACCTTTACGTTGTCAGTTTTGTCTTTTGCAAAGCTTGTGCCAAGTAAGGACAAAGTGGTTCAGGAATTTAAGACGAGCAAATAACAGGCTTACGTCTGAAAATAGAATCAAGATTTGAGGGAATCTTTCAATTTCATATATGGTTGGCTTGAATAGAAAGGTTGAAAAAAAGACGGGCTTCTTTAAAATAAAAATGGGACAAGCTGTCTATATCGCGCCGCTACAACCTCCTACCGCTGCTACCTTCCGGTCCTGACGGAGTTCAGAGGGAGCTGGCCGTATAGGACTTGTCCCAAGACTGGCAAAGGTAGTAAATGATAGAGGTTAATGTCAAGCTGAAGATTAATTTACTTGCTCGTCATTACATAAACCCCATCCCAATCTTCAGGTAACTCGACTGATTTCATGCTTTCACAGCGATCAATCATAACAAGTGAGGGATTTGTTTTCACTCCCGGTAAAAATCCCGGCTTAAATTGTTCCATTTCGGAAGAGTGTTGAAACTGTTTAATCGCTTCATCCCATTCCTTTTTTAGATAGAGTTCAATTCCTTTTTCGTATTCGGATACACAGTCTATGTATGATTTTTTGAGATGATCTTTGAGTCCAACAATTTCAAACATTTTTACCGGTTGAGTTCTTCCCTTCACCACAATGCGATCGAGATAGCGAAACACACATTCCTCGCCAAATTTCTGAGCCTCTGTTTTAGTTTCCTCAGTAACCATGGTATAGACGCCATAGCTTTTAGCCCCGCTTTCGCATCGGGCAGCCAGGTTTACATTATCACCCATCATGGTATAATTGAAACGACTGCTTGATCCCATGTTTCCGGTAACAGCAATTCCTGTGTTAATCCCGATTCTGGTCTGCATCTGTCCAACCACATCAGGCCATTTATCTCCTTCTGATTTCCATTTTTCACGCAGCTCAGCCTGCTTTATCTGCATTAGCTGAGAAGTGACACAAGCCCGGTACGCATGATTTTGAATTGGAACAGGTGCTCCATAAAAAGCAACAATCGCATCTCCGATATACTTATCCAGCGTACCTCCTTCCTCGGTAATAATATCTGTCATGGCTGATAAATATTCATTTATCAAATCGACCAGTTGCGTTGGTGTGAGCTTTTCAGAGAACGCTGAGAATGACTGTATATCACTAAAAAAAGCGGATATTTCAGATTCATCACCACCAAGTTGTGGTTCCTCCTCCGAATCCACCATTTGCTCAACTAATGCCGGAGAAACATAAGATGAAAACATACTTTTTATTCGGCGTTTTTCTCTCTGTTCGATAATAAAATCGTACACAAGCGAGCCCATATATCCCAGAAATATCACAAGCAGGAAACTTGATATCCTGAGATGAATATTTGCCTCAATAAACAGATAATATGTTGAAACAATGCTTAGCATCATCAACCCGACCATGTTTATTAAACTTAAAATAGAGCGGATAAAAAGGGTAATGAAGCAGACAAAAATACCGAGAAATATGGTAATTACGATTTCGAGATACTGATCAACCGCAATTATGTAATTCCCGTCAATTATTGTTTGTAATGCATGGGCGTGCATTTCAACACCGGGACGATTTTCTGACGGAGCAAAAGGTGTTGAAACAAAATCCTGCATCTCAACCATGGTCTGGCCGATCATCACAATTTTACCTTCCAACACACCCTGATATAACAATCCGTATTCGGGATCATCAAAACCATTAATTTGAAAATCAGGATCTTCCATGTTGGTCATGAAATCGGCATCATCCATTATCTGATCAAGACTGTAACTCTGAAAGCTGTCTCTATATCCGTAATAGTTTATCATCATTGAGCGGGCATCAAGCAAAGGGATTTCATACTTTCCGAATATTGCTTTGTCCCCTCTCCGAACCACATCAACCGTATCCGACCAGCCGTGATACTCTCTGAGCAATTCGAGGCCAAATGCATAGTATGGCTGGTCAAGGTGATTCTGTTCCAGCAAATAACGACGAACAAATCCGTCGCTATCAATTAAAATATCTACAAAACCCCAGCGATTTACGTTGTATTCCCGAAAAAGTGGTGCGGGTTCGACGAGAGCCTGAAAATCGGAATAATAGTTTTGCTCCCTATTTACTCTTCCGGCTAATATGATATTGTCAAATCGCCGTAAGGTGCGGGCAAAAGCAGAGTCGGATGACAAGTTATTAATATCCGGTTTGTCCAAAATTATATCAAATCCGATCGTTTTAACGCCGGCTTTATTCAGGTTTTCAACAACTTTCGCGTAATAACTTCTTGGATAAGGATACTTTTGAGGAAGTTCACTATCTGTTTGTTCGTCGATTTTAACGATGATGATGGGCGAATCATCGGTCGAAACAGGACCTCTGAGTTCAAAAAGATAATCGAGCCACTTAAGCTCTAACACTCGGAAAGGCGGCGTGTATGCAACAAAAATCGCGACAATTATAGCGATCAGTGAAATTATCGTAGCCGTTCGCAATTGATTGGTTCTATTCTTTCGGCTGCTTTTGGGCATCTGTCAGAAACGGAAAATGTATCTCAGCTGTACCACATGATCATTTGGAATAGTCACGCCTGCAAAAGAACTGTTCACATTAGTAAATGACGCATCAAACCGTAAAGAGTGACGCTCATAGAAATTGTAAACCGCGCTTCCTCTTACTACATACGATTGCTGTTCCCTGGTATTTACAACGGGATTTCCATCTTGATCAAGCTCAGGAATGTAATAATCGTCGAGATATTCGTCAGGGGTGTTGTTGTTAAATACCATTAACCCTTGATTCTCAACTGTATTATCGGTGAAAGCCACTTCGAGTGAGAGATTCAACGCATCATCAAACAGAAAATATTCTCCACCGGCCGAAACACCCAAAATATCAACCGTTGACAACCCACTAATTGATTCTGACTTATTCAAATTTAAACCAATATTGGTTCGCAGGGGGATCGATTTGTAGTCGGTTGAAACTGATGTGGAAATTGAAAGATTATTGAAATCACCGTACTCAAACGTGTTGTCACTTGTATTTAAAACGAAAACTGACAGATTCACATTGTTATTATATGAAGCGATATCAACGGCCTGAGTTACCGAAAATGTATATTGCTGAGTGAGAATGTCTTTGGGAGTATCAACAATATTACCGTTGTCATCAAGATTTCGCACAGCACTTGACAGGTTGGTCATGTTGATATTAGGATTATAGCGATCGATGCTATTATCCCTGTTCTGGAGTCTGTAACCAACATTAACCCGTGGCAAATAGCGCTCTATAGGATACCATCCTACATTTCCAGTGTAGGCTGCTGTATTTGTGGTAGATTTTTTTGTTCCGGCCACATTATCGTCCAAACTTTCAAACCCAAGAGTGAAATAAAGTGAATTATTCAACATCCTGAATCTGTCCTGTAAAGAAAAGCCGGCTATATCACGTCTAATTGATGAGGATGCGAGACTTTGATAATGCGGACCAACCCAACGGTATTTCGCTGTCAGATTATTCCCAAAATAGTTCAGCGACAGCGTTGATTGAGAAGCCAGAAGACTTACAGGTACAGGAACATCTTCAAAAAACAGAAACTTATTTTTCTCTATTTCAATTCCGTCTTCCTCAAACTGAAATGGTAGATAGTTCATGTTCTCATTTACAACAATTAACCATGAAATATCTTGGAGCAAATCCCCGATGTCTTCCAGATCGCCAAAACCGAGATCCTCAGCCCGCTCATTATTTAAAACTCCGGTAGATATATTCTCATTAAGCGCGCTTGCCCCAAAATCGGTCCGAAATTGAATCTTTCGGTTGTCAATATTAATGGCGAGGTCACCGCCAACCACAATATTTTCCTTTGGTTTTGGGTTACCGTTTGGCCCCTGAAAAGCTTCTGTTCCCTGACTCATAAGTGTATCACGTTGAGCGGTTGTCAGTGAACGCATAAACTCTCCCCCATTGGCCATTAAATCGTCATAGCTACGAATAGTGGTTAAAGAAGACTCATCGTCAGCGACTTTCATTCCATTTAAACCAAGCTGAAAATAGCGCCCGTTTCCGATAGAAAATCGGCCACCTATGATTTCTCTTTCAAAAGTTCCAATTCCACCGTTCGCAAAATTCAGGGAGTAGTTGTAAAGAGTATCAGCATTTTGACTTCCCGGATTAACAATTTCCTCATCGTACTCTATTTGGCCATACTGGTTACTCACAGAACGACGCATTTGTCCGTAAACTACTTGTGCGTTCAAGTTTTGATCAAACAAACGTAAGGCGCTGTTAACACCAAAAACCCGATTTCCCGAAATTGAGAGTGGACTTAGCTTCGGGTAGATATGTCCCGCCTGAATTTCAAAGAAATCGCCCGCATATAGTTCGACGCCATAACGGTTTTGTGGCTGCAGACGACTGTCTTCCTGAGAAGTGATAAATCCATTTACTGAGTACCGAAACATACCCTGTTTTCCGTTAACCCTGGTTTTTCCGGTAAAAATATCTGTTTGATCGTCTGAATATGATTGAGATCTTGCAGATAATTCCACTCTTGCGTCAAAGCGGTTATCGGAGCTAAAAGCCTGTACCTCAATTTTTGATGGATCTTTAACCGGAAAAGCCCATCTCGTAATAACTTTCTCTTTCGATGTACTGTCAGCCTGATAGGTCAGACGAACCTTTTGGTCGCCCGGTTTAACCATTTCAGGTGCGTAAGTTATAAGATATGGGGTAATTTCAGCCTTGGATGTGACATCAGTCCCTTTAAAATAGAGTTTAAACCCATTTGGATTTACTTCCTGATCTTCATCATAAAACAATGTAATTGCCACAAGCACATCTTCTGCGGCAATAGCTTCGTCGGGTAGTGGTGAGAGAATGGTAAAGTCTATTTTATTTACAGAGCCCGTGACATTGGTTTCCTTCTCTTGTGTTTCAGTAATATTTACGAAAATCGGATTTTGCTCTGGATTTGACTGAGGATATGTAAATACAGATCCATTCTGGCGATTTGCAGTAAAATAATACTCAATACTGCTGCCATCATTTGGAATACTCAGGGATATCTCAAAACCATTACCCGAGGGGTTTGCATTAATCTGTCTAAAAGCGGGATCAAGATTTGATTTAACATGAAGATAAGCATCGGTAAAGTCCTCAACATCAGCTGTATTAAACGTAAACTTCAGCTGTGCTGTACTTCCTCTTTCAACCGATTCAGGCCTGTTATGCTGAATAACCGTTTGCGCATATGCAGTAACGTTCAGCAACACTGTTAGAAACAGTGATAATGCAACACCTATTTTTTTACACCTACACATAACCTAATTTCCCCGCTGAACGAGCCCTACTTAATCGCTCAGTTTAGTTCTCAAAGTATTGAATTTCAATTTCCCGCATTTGACCTGCTTCGTTCTTGAATTGCAATCTCAATGTTTTGGGTCTTGCACCTGCTTCCAGATCATCATAGTCAGATTGATTTTTCTCCATCTCATCATTTGAAAGATCTGAAATATTAATGTTATTCCCACCTTTATCAACGGAAGCTTTTTTACCTCTGGTAAGTTCAACCGATTGTCCTGACGTAAGAGCTTTTACCTCTACCAGTCCTGTATAGATTGAGTATGTGGAAGATCCGTCCTCTCCTACCAAGGTCTCAAAACTGGTACCTTTCACACTAGCAACACCAGTTGGGGTTTGTACTTCAAAATCACTTTGCCTTTTGGTCACATTCAAAAACACTTCTCCGATCTCAACAGCTAATCGTGTAGCCGTGCTGTTTTTACCCAGTACTTCCCCTTTAATAATTAAAAGTGAATTGGGTTTAATTTTCAGAAGTGAATTATCCATAAACTGAACAGCAGCATAACCATTCTCATCTGTTCGAAGTGTGTCGTTATTAAATAACGGCTTACCTATTTCAGATTTTTCCCACTCATCCATATCGGCGTGCTTCACAACAACATCGGGTTTAAATCTGCGAACAATTGCCAAAGGGCGATCTTCCTCAGCTTTAGAAGCGACATAATCCGCAAGAAGGGTTCCCGCTCCGAAGGCGAGTATGGCAAAAACTAAAAGTCCTTTTATTGTATGTTTCTCTTTTAACATGCTGGATTTTCCCACCCGTTAATTTGAAATAGTAATTTCATTCGAATTCATTTTATTGGCAAACTGTATCAAGAGACGTACTATTTCAGAAGATTGTGAATATTCCTGACCATTAATTGTAACAGTTTCGAGCGAATACCCCTCTTCTGTTAGTTCGCTGACTGTATCAAAACCTAATATTCGTTGAACTGTATTTGTTAACTGCGCATTCGTTTGTGCCGATGATTCACCAGAAGCCTTGCTTGGTAATGTGAACTCCCAAATTTCTGAAGCAATTTCGTCTTCGCCACTGTTACCCGATATAATTTGTAATACCTGCCAATAATAGGTGTTACCCTCAGTTAACTTCTGAACTCCATTTGGCGGATAATCGAACGCAGATTGATTCAATCGGGCATCAACCATTTCGAAATCGAGCAAAGAACCTTTTGAACCGGATTGAGTCTGATTAATTGCTGGAGCAGAAGAACGGGCATTTTGAATAAGAGCCTCAGGACTATCCGCATTATTATCTTCTACAACTACTAAACGAAAAATTGCGTTTGTGGCACCATCCCAACTGAAACGAGGAAGTGTATTTGTCATAATAAATTCATTTCCCAAAGCATCTCCGGGTGAACGTAAAAACAGATCCGCAACAGGTGCACTAACTGAAGCCGAACCAAGCACAATCTGTTCTGTGGCCCATATGTTCTCATCAGCATCAACAATTGTAACCTTGCAAATTAATAGCTCATTGCTGAGAATGCCCTTCGTATCGGTCATAAAATCCCGTCCTTCATCTGTAAGAATATCATCAATATCAGAAGCGCTGAAATTGAATGATTCTTCTATACCCGGAATTCCATCAGTAATATTATTGCTGTTGCCGATATACGTCCTGTTGGCTTTAAGTGTAAAACCGGGTCGATCCTGATTTAGCTGTATTAAAGCATCACCATTACTTAATTCAACTGAAATTGAAATTATTAGCCCGGAAACAGACTGACTCTCATTATTTGTAATAATGATATCAAATATTTTTTCGTTGGCAGTGCCCCCCACAACCGACTCGGCTAACGATTTTAAATCGAGAGACTGAGCTGTTGACACGCTTGGCGATAAATTTATTACAAGCCGATTGTCCTGAGCGTATGTACTGGATGTACTGCCCAGTAGCAATGCGAGTATAAAACCTGCAAGCAATCGACCACCTAATGATAATTTTTGATGAAATTTACGCATTCTCATGTATTACCCTTTGTATTACCACTTCATTCAAGCAATAACTTAGTCACAACTATTTTGTTCCTACGACCAGATGAGCTCCTACACATAACCCAGGAGTACTTTGACTCACTATCATTGAAGCCATAATAAAAAAATCTTTCCACATATCCACTAATAGGAGAGCGTAGATAAAAGAAAAGGGCATCATGTTGCCATGATGCCCTTTAGAATCAATTAGTTAAATCCAGATAGGTTTACATATCAGGAGTGTACTGGTATGGGTTAACCGGAATAGATTCAGCACGTCTGTTTTCACGGCATCCACGTCCATTTGGATCTTCACCGGAACATGGAATGGGTGCTTTACCTAATCCACGAGCTTCAACTCTATCTTCTGCTATACCATTGTCAGAGTAGAATTTAAGAACTGAATTTGCGCGACGCTTGCTGAGACGCAGGTTATACTGGTCTCCACCAATGTGATCAGTGTATGCATCGACACGAACACGGAATTTCGTGTTATCCTGAAGCATCTGAACATTCTCACTTAGTTGTTGAGCAGCCTGATCAGTAACATTAGATTTATCAAATTCGAAGTTAACAGTGTTCAAATCTGCGATGTAAACAGGATCATTTGAGTTATTAGGATCTGTCCCCATCTGAATCTCTTCGTAATCGTTAAACCCGTTTCCGTCTGAGTCAGGATTATTTGGATTCGTGTTGTAGGTAATTACTTCTTCGTAATCGGATAGACCGTCACCGTCTGAATCTGATTTATTCGGATTGGTATTGTACTCCATTACTTCATCATAATCATTAAGTCCGTCTCCATCAGTATCGGGCTTAAGAGGATCAGTATTGTAGGAAAGCACTTCTTCGCCATCTTCGAGGCCATCGCCATCAGAATCGGCTGTAAGTGGATCAGTGTTATACTGATTTACTTCTTCATAATCATTAAGTCCGTCTCCGTCAGTGTCAGCAACAGCAGGGTCAGTTCCGAGTTTTGCCTCCTCATCGTCGAACAGTCCGTCGCCGTCAGTATCAACCGGTGCTGGTGGTGGTGGCGGTTCAGAAGGACAACCTGTCATAAATGTTAAACTACCTATCATCAAGGCTACATAGAGTAGAACGTGTAAGCTTCTATTCATCGTCTTTAATCTCCGATTGTTGTTAAAATTCGTGTGCTTTTCCTTATAGTATTGTTCTTCGGCTAAAATAGTAAGAAACTACTTCAAACCACAATAGATTCTTAAATAGCTATTATACTTTGTTTTCACTTAAACTCAAACCACGCTTTGTGTTCCAAGTGTACTTACTAACAAAATACAAAGTCATTTCATTCTTTTTGCTGAAACAAAGTAAATAATTTATTAATTCAGAAATTTTTCTATTGATCGTTACTCACCGGAATGCTATATTTGGCTCCCGTCAAAAAAGGGGCTATAGCTCAGCTGGCTAGAGCGCTTCGCTGGCAGCGAAGAGGTCCGGGGTTCGAATCCCCGTAGCTCCACACTTTTTAGAAAGCAGATTCGTCTCGACGTTTCTGCTTTTTTTATTTCTGCCTCGGAAAAATGAATACCCACTTCTAAGCATTCAACTCCGGAATGACCTTTCCAAGCGCCTGCAACAACTCTGACCTCTTTACGGGTTTTATCAAATAATCCTCGATATCGTACATGCCAACCCGCTCCTTAATTTCAGAAAGCGACATTGCCGTCATTATAAAAACTGGGACTTGCCCGTCAATATAATCCAGCAGCTCTGTACTGCTTGTCTCTCCGGGAAGATTCAGATCAAGAATAATTATATCAAATTTTTCGTGTTCGAGAATCTCTTTAGCCTCGTTTCCGGACGTTGCTGCCGTAATTTCAACAGGGCTTTTTTTCAGATAGAATTCAAGCAATACCTGATTTTCGGGACTATCTTCAACGTAAAGAATTTTTGAGGAAGTATTCATGTGTAAACGTTACAAAACTATTCTGAAATTTCCATTTTTTCAGCAAAATGCGCACAAAAATCACGCATATCACCAGCAATTCGTTCATCAGCTATAGAACGTTCAAGGGTCTCGGCCATTGATGTCAAAGTTTGGTGGAAAAAAATCTTCATTTCATCTACCGTCATTTTCTCAGTCCACAGATCAAGTCTTAGCGTGTCTTTTTTTGAATGATCCCACAATGAGAGAATCATTGCTCTGCACTCAATCGAATCAGCACTGTCTAAATCATCTGCCTTCCACTCAATACTGGTTGGGATATTACTATCATTTAAATCAACGTCTATGGATATATTCTTCTTACTCATATTTTTAATTCTACTGTTACTATTCAGTTATAAATTTTTAAGCTCTTCAATCTCCTTTTTGAAAAATTGATAGGCCATTTTAAAATCTTCAGGTAAATCTGAATCAAACTCAACATATTCCTCTGTTCCCGGATGAACAAATCCCAGAGTTTTAGCGTGCAAACATTGTCTGCCAAGCTTTTGAATCAATCGTTCTACCTGCTTTCGCTTTTGCCCGCTCATGTAGCCCTGACGCACACTTTCTCCGCCATAATCGGGATCTCCAAATACAGGATATCCCAAATGTGATAAATGAACCCTGATTTGATGTGTTCGTCCCGTTTCTAATTTCAACTCTACCAGAGAGGTGTGATTAAAATACTCAAGTACACAATAATGGGTAACAGCGTGCTTTCCCTCGCCATCCGGAACAATGGTGATTTTTTTTCTGTCTCGTTTCGACCGCCCTAAACTTGCTTCAATAGTGCCTTTTTCGGGGGGATTTCCCCACACAATTGCCTGATATGTCCGTTCAATAGTATGAGTGGAAAACAGTTTTGAGAGCGCAGCGTGGATCACCTCATTTTTTGCAACAACAAGTAATCCACTTGTAGATTTATCAAGGCGATGGACAATTCCGGGTCGAATAGAATCAGAATCTTCGTCTGATAATTCATCTACGTGATACAATAAGCCGTTTACCAGTGTTCCGGTCCAGTTACCGAAAGCGGGATGTACCACCATTCCCGGCTCTTTATTTACGAGTAACAAATCCTCATCCTCATACACAATGTTGATGGGAATATCTTCAGGAACTGCATCCGGCGGAGGTGGTTTGGGAAGGGTTATATCGATAACATCACCAGCCTGCATTTTATAGGATTGCTTTTCCTTTTTCCCGTTTACAAGTACGTGACCCTCATTTATCGCGTTCTGAACCTTATTTCTGGTCGCGTTTTGAACAAATTGAGTAATGTATTTATCCAATCGCGTATTGTCGTTATGTCCTGGCGGCACAACAAATTGCATTTCCGTTTGTTGTTCGTTCGATTCACTCATTAATCTGTTTTATTTGCAATCTGTTAGGTTTATGCATCACTGTTCTAAAACTCAGCACTCATTTTATCTTGTTGCAAGACAAAGAATTATACGAAATATTGAATATTTTATGTAAGGGAATCAGCTTTTTCGTGTCTATAATGCATCTTATTTAAACCAAGAGAGATTAATGACACGGCCGGGCATCTTCATACCTACCTAAATCTGCTTCCAGTTCGGCTGTGTCAACATTATTTTCCTGCCTATCTCAATTCGAATTTTTTCCCGGCTTTTTGTCTGACTAATCCCTGAAACTCCAAATCGAGCAGCTGTACTAATATTTCGTGTGATTTCATCTCCAGCTGTTCAGCAATGTCGTCAATCTGATTAACTCCCTGCTGAATGATTTTACAAATCTCCATAGATACTTCGTCAAGACCCTCTTCTTCCCAACGCTGTGTCATTGTATCTTCGATATGAACAGGGACTGAGTTATCGTCAGGTGAAAGTGACACACCCAGTTTTTCCGCTATTGGAATCTCTTCTAAAATATCTTCAAACGACTGAACCAGTTTTCCGTATCCCTTTTTGATGAGATCGTTACAGCCGATTCCGCGCTCATTATCCAGATTGTGCGGAATGACAAATACTTCGCGATTTTGATCAAGGGCCAGATGAGCCGTTATTCTGCTTCCTCCCTTCAATGGGGTTTCAATCACTAATGTACCAAGCGACAAACCACTTACAATTCTGTTCCGTTCGGGAAAGTTTTGAGCGTCCGGTTGGGTTCCGGGTTGTAACTCTGAAATGACAGCTCCGTTTTCATTAATGATTTTTTCCGCTAATGCTGTATTTCTTGATGGGTAGATGACATCAATTCCACTCCCCAGAACCGCAACGGTAACACCACCCTGCTCAACTGTAGTTTTGTGCGCTACCGAATCAATTCCATAAGCCAATCCACTAAATACTGCGAATTTGTGCTGAACAGCCATTTTGGTGTACTCTTCCGCCATCTTCACGCCATATGATGTAGGCTGACGTGTCCCGATTATTGCCAGGCCCGGTTGATTTAACGCCTCAGGATTTCCTTTCAGCCACAACAAAAGCGGAGAATCGTAGATTTGCCGCAAACGCTCCGGGTAATATTCATGGAAAAAAGGGATTAACTGTGCACCAGTCTGTTCGGTTTGATCGAGCAGTTCATCTACTTTATCCCAGTCATCGAAAGTGAGAATATATTCTGTTGTTGCCGCTCCTATACCAGGCACCTGCTGAATCTGATGAGCGTTCAACGAAAATATATCACCCGGCCGGTCCACTCTTGACATGAGCATCCGCACCCGGCTCGATCCTACATTTTTGACCAGAGACAGCGCTACCAGACTCCGAATATCTTCATTGATCTCAATCATTCCTCTTCATCCAATTTGACTTCCTGAATCGTGTTCCAGATCAGCTCCTTCAATTCATCCATATTGTGACCTGTTGCCGAGGAGATTTCTATGACCGGAATATCCACGTCAAGATCCTGATCGAGCTCATAATCGGGAATAACATCCATTTTTGAAACGGCGAGAATAGATGGTTTTAGCAGCAATTCAGGTTTATACACTTTTAATTCGTTGCGGAGAATTTCATACTCAGCCTGAACATCCGCCAAAGCGCTCACAACATACAGAAGTACATTATTTCGCTCAATATGGCGCAAAAACTGTATTCCAAGCCCTTTCCCCTGACTTGCTTCCTCAATAATTCCGGGAATATCAGCGATGACAAAACTTCTGTAATCAGATGTTTCAACCACTCCCAAATTAGGTTCAAGTGTGGTAAACGGGTAATCAGCGATTTTGGGTTTTGCTGAAGAAACACTTGAAAGTAACGTACTTTTTCCCGCGTTGGGAAATCCTACAAGTCCGACATCGGCAATGAGTTTCAATTCGAGCTCAACGACAATTTCCTCGCCTTCCAGTCCCGGTTGAGCATAAGCGGGCGTTTGATTAACCGAGTTTCTGAAATGAAAATTTCCCAATCCCCCTTTTCCGCCCCGGGCAATTATGAGTTTCTCTCCGTCTTCGGTGATTTCTCCCAGCAAATCTCTGCTTTTAGCATCGTAGGCGATCGTTCCCAGAGGGACTTCCAGCACGATATCTTCACCCGATTTTCCGGCTGAACGGGAAGTTCCTCCCCGGTCGCCGTGTGGAGCTTTTACATATTTTCGGTAGCGCAGATCGAGCAAAGTATTCAGCTGGACATTTCCAACCAACACAATATCGGCGCCTTTTCCGCCATCTCCGCCGTCGGGGCCGCCTTTTGGGACATATTTTTCTCTGCGGAAGTGAGCCATTCCCGGGCCACCTGACCCGGCTGTACAGTAAATTTTAGCGTAATCAGCGAATCTCATAAAATAGATTACAGGTTTTCAAAAATGAATGAAGAAAGCATCTCATACAGATGTTTTCGTGTTGCGCCACCGCCAATTCCGTGTGCTTTATCGGGATAATACATCGATTCGAAGGCGATTCCGTTGTTTTGAAGTGCGGCAGCCATCTCAACAGCGTTCTGAAAATGAACGTTGTCGTCAGCGGTTCCATGCACCAGCAGATAATCTCCTTTAATTTTCTCGGCGTGATTCAGCGGTGCGCCTTCATTGTAGCCTTCAGGATTCAGCTGTGGAGTTTGCATGTAGCGCTCGGTGTAAATGGTATCGTAATAGCGCCAGCTGGTTACCGGAGCAACGGCAATGGCAAGATCAAACAGGTCATTTCCGCGAGCCAGAGCAAGTGAACTCATGTATCCGCCGTAACTCCATCCCCAAATTCCAATCCTGTCAGCGTCGATATACTTGAATTTTGAAATTTTCTCAGCTGCCGCAATCTGATCTGCCACTTCATATTTTCCGAGATTTTTATAGATGATTTTCTTGAATTCAGCCGATCGAGCTCCAGTTCCACGATTATCCACACTTACAATAATGTAGCCGCGGGATGCCAGATAGTTGTGCCACATCGGGCGCTGACCTGTTTCAAAACGATTCATCACAGTTTGACTTCCGGGTCCGCCATAGACATACATCAACACAGGATATTTCTTATTGGAGTCAAAATTCGGTGGCTTAATCATCCACGCGTTGAGGCTGAGCGTGTCATGCAGATCGACTGTAAAAAACTCTTTTTCCGGGAGATTGTACTCTTTCATGCGGTTTTGAAGATCGGCATTGTCTTCTAACACGCGCACTTCTTCCCCTTTTCTGTTGTGCAAGGTAACTTTAAGCGGTGATGAATCAGATGAGAAATAATCCAGATAATAGGTGAAATCTCCATTCATATTAACCGCGTGAGATCCGCTTTCTTCTGTAAGTTTTTTCAAACTTTTCCCATTGAAATTCACACGATACAGATGTCGTTCAAGGGGAGATTCTTTTGAAGCAGTGAAATAAATCACTTCCCGTTCTTCATCAATTCCATTAACGCGGGTTACATTCCAATCACCTGTTGTGATCTGCCTGTCACGTTTTCCATCAAAATTATACAGATAGATATGATTGTATCCACTCTCCTCACTTACGTAAATGAATTCCTCATTATCTCCCAAAAATGTCAGGTCATCATTTTCGTCAATCCAGGTATCACTGACTTCTGTTTTGATAATCTTCGTCGAACCATTCTCAACATCCGCGATCATCAAATCCTGCTTATTTTGCAGGCGATTCATTCTTCTGATAGCCAGTTTATCATTTTTATTCGTCCAGTTGATGCGCACAATGTATTGATCATCCGTATCACCAATATTCATCCACTTGGTTTCTCCGGTTTCCAAATTGTACACGCCGATTGTCACAACCGCGTTTTGTTCTCCCGCTTTAGGATATTTGTAGGTGACGAGCTCGGGATACAATCCACCATAGGTTGGGAAACTGAATTCCTTTACACGCGATTCATCAAAGCGATAGTAAGCGATTGAGTTTCCATACGGCGACCAAAACCAGGCTTTGGCAAAGCTGAACTCCTCTTCATACACCCAATCTGTGGAACCGTTAATGATTTTATTTTTATCACCATCGAACGTAATCTGCTTTGTAGAGTAGTTATCAATGTCGAAGATGTAGAGATTATTCTCTTTTGTGTACGCGACTTTTGATCCATCGGGCGAAAACTCAGCGTTGCCGATCTTCACATCATCCTGATTAACTTTATCGAGCTGTTTTGACGCCAGATTGTACACATAATAGACAGCGAGGCGACTTCTTCTCCAAACGCCCTCAATATCGGTTTGAATAAGCAATTGTGATTCATCTCCCGAAAAAGAGTAATTCCCGATTTTGATCTCTTCTCCGCTGTTGATATTTGTGAGAAGCTCTTCAGTTACCAGCACTTCATAGCTTTTATCACGAATATCATATTTGCGCAGCTCTGTGGTTTCTTCCTCTTCATTATTAACAAGAGTCGTAAAAAAGGCGCCCGATTTCATCCAGTTCGGACTTCTTACACTTTCCTGCTGAAAAGTTTTGTCGAACAGGTGATTGAATTCGATCTCTTTATTTTGTGCGTAGGTTTCAGTCCATCCGGAAAAGGCAAAAATGACCGCCCAGACAAACACTCCTGTTAACTTCAAATTATTCATTGACATACAATTGCATTATCGTGGAAATACAGCTTATTATTGTTTCTATATTTGTTGTTCAACATAAATAAAAACAACCTGCGTATAATATAAGAATGGCGTCAAAAGTTGCACTTCGACGCCATTGTAATCTTTTGCTATCTATTTCTTCTCGTAATTATTATTGAGAATATTGAGCAATCTTCCAATTCTCGACCTCATGTGAGTTCTGGGAACAATGAAATCAAGAAAGCCATGTTCGAGCAGATATTCTGAGGTTTGGAATCCTTCAGGCAGATCACGTCCAATTGTTTGGCGAATTACGCGAGGTCCCGCAAATCCAATCAACGCACCTGGTTCGCCTATATTGAAATCTCCAAGCATAGCGTAACTTGCTGTTACGCCGCCTGTTGTGGGATTGGTCATGACAGAGATATAGGGAACTCCTTCCTCACTCAGCAAAGCCAGTTTCGCGCTGGTTTTCGCCATCTGCATTAAACTGAGCACGCTTTCCATCATACGGGCGCCGCCGGATTGTGAAATTATAATCAGCGCTTTTTTCTGCTCACGTGCGGTATCGATTGCGAGGGCGAGACGTTCTCCTACCACAGATCCCATTGATCCGCCAATAAATCGAAAATCCATGCAGGCGATGATGGCATCATTCTTTCTCACTTTTCCAATTCCAACGCGAACGGCATCGGTAAGATTGGTCTTTTTTTGAGCCGCCACCAATCGGTCGTTGTATTTTTTCCGATCCACAAAATCGAGGGGATCGTTGGGTAAAATGTTCTGACCAATTTCTTCATACTCTCCATCATCGAACAGAAAATGAAAATATGTATCGCTACCGATGGAAAAATGGTGGCCACTGTTGGGATCAACCCAAAGATTATCTTCCAGCTCACGCCGATGTATTGTTTCTCCGGTTGTGGGGACTTTTACCCACACACCTTCCGGCATTTCTTTACGCTGATCAGTTTGAATATTTGAATTTTTTCGTTTAAACCAAGCCATGATAATCCTTTAAAAATAAACTGTTACGATATCAATTATGAGTGTTGAACCTGGGCGTGACCCGGTGAGTAATAATACGGCTCAAACGTTTCAGGTTCTACTTTTTCTATAAAGGGTGATTCTTCGGGATTTTGAAAGGCTTTCAGTTGATTTTCCAGTAGGCTTAACATCAAAACGGCGGTATTTAATTCTTCAATGGGATCGAGTGTCAAAACTGATCGAACTGTTTCGTCCAAACGCTCAATTCCTGTTCCCACAACAATATCTCCGGGCTGTACTACTTTTTCAACGTCAGTAATCAGCAGATTTTCAGCCTGATCCGCATTTGATCTCAACACACCTTCTTCATCTATGTTAAATTCTTGATAAAACAGGTGTTTTCTTCGTGCATTCATCACTCCGTGAATAGTGGATGTGGCCAATTCTGCCTTAATCGCAAAAACCGGCAGCGTGTGCATCTGATAAACTGAAACCGTTTTTTTTCTCCCGAACACAAATCCTTTCACAGCGCTCGCGCCAATTCTTAAACCCGTGTACGAACCGGGTCCCGCTGTAAGATAGATACTAGAAATATCTCCCGCTGAAATCTCCGCTTCTGCTAACACTGATTGAATATGCGCAAAAAGATCTTCAGAATGAATTCCCCTTCCGGATGAAAGACGTTCTACCCTTTCTGTTCCTTTTTGAAGCAAAACGCTGCATAAATTGGTTGAGACATCAATAAAAAGAGAATTAACTGACACGCTTATTTACGGTTTTTTGATTAAAAGTTCTCTGTTACTCAGCTCAAACCAGCCTTCATACATAGCCCGGACCTGCGGGTATGATTCTGTGCTAAAGGTAATTTGATTGAGCGAAATTACAAGCTCCTGAAAAAAGGTACTTTTTTGCTGTATGAGTGAAAACCAAAGTCGGGCACCGGAAAAATCATGCTCCACCTCTCCCGCTTTTTGTTCTAAACGGTAACCATCAGGAACGGTTATGCGATAGGTCATGTCGATCGATTCCCGTCCGCGAAATTCAATATCCTGACTTCTTTTCTCATCCTGAAACGGCTGTTCTTCAAGATAACCGATTACCAGCGGACGATACAACAGTCCCTCATCAACCGCGGAAGCGTAATTTTGAATGGTAATATCGGCTGAAATTGAGACGGATGAGGAGTCACTTAGGTCAAGTTCATCGTTCTCCACCCCGGTGTCCATGTAGCGGCCGAGAAAGCTGCCTTTGATAAAATCGCGCAATACCACATCGGGTTTTAGTAATTCTTTCTTTGCTTCTTCAGCCAGATAGCCAAACAGTGTTCCTTCAATTTTTCCTGTCAGTGTTCCGTCAGCTTCCAAACCGGCTGTGAGGGTAAAATCCTGACGATAGGCAAAATCGGGTGCCTTAACCCGAACCCACTCATATTCGCCATTTCCAAGCATCATCAGTCCTTTTTGATTAAGCAGTTTTTGATCCACAAATCCCGGCTCAGCAATCTGCCTGGAAGGATCGAGAAACAGCCATTCAAACACGTTTTTTCTCACCGCGACAATTAAATCAGTGAATTGAAGCTTGGATGGAAGTTCCGCGATTCCCGTCTGGACTTCAGGATTAGAAACAAGCACAAGCCGCGGGTCCAACTCAGCGTCTTGCAGGGCCAGAAACAGGATTTGAAGCAAGGCTCCCTTATTTGCCTCTTCTCCGTTAAAAGCCGGGGACAAATCTCCCTCAAAGTGAAAGTTCTGATCACCTGAAAAATTGGACATTGACACAATTTCCTCAAAAACATAGCGGATTTTCGCATGTCTTCCCGCAACTGAATCGGGCACAGAAAACTGAAACGTGGTGTCATTCTTGTTTATATTCTTCAGAAGTCCGTCATCCCTTTCCAGTTCTGCCACAACCACTTCCCAGCTGGTTTCAATCACCTGACGTGGATTCCCAAACTCTTTCCACTGAAATCTCAGTTGCGCACGCTTGCTGTTGTACGCTCCACTGAACGGTTCAGGTTCTGTGGGAGGAATATCATACATAAACCATTGCTCTTTTTTACGATACTCCGCTTCCTGACCGGTAAAAATTGTAGCTCGTTCACCCAGCCATATTCGGTCAGTTTGATATTCGAGCACGCCTGAAATGTTAAATGATTTGACGTCGTACCTGAGAAACGGACTATTCAGAAGCTCCACACCGGCCTGTAAAACAGGAACGGGTTCTGAGAGATAAAATGGCGGAAGTTCTCGCACAAAATCGCGTTCCATTTCAAAACTGTACTCCATCACATCGCCCGGAGCGGCATCTGATAGCTGAAATTCATAAAACCCTGTTTGTTCGTTCAGCTCAATGTGACGGATATTGGCCGTGTCAAGTTTTTGAATACTGCCATCGGGTTTTACAAGCTGAGCCCGGATATTTTCAACTGATTCGAGATCCTGAAAACGCAGATAGGGAATTCCAACGATAGATTTGTTCACGCCCTCTTCTGAAAGAATTTTAATCACCTGATGATGCTTCATCCGGGCGGCAAGACGTTTTTCTTTCTCAAGAATTTTAATATCAAGTGACTTATGAACAACAACATAATCATGACCGGAATATCTCTCCGTAAAAGAGTCAGAAAATAGAGAATCGGGCGCCTGACCATAATTCCATTGGGGAAATACAGCTTCGTTCGTCTGTCCATTTACAAAATGAAATGGAAAAATCAGAATTACTAAACAGCTTATAAAAAAGATCAGGGGGCGGTTCAAAAAATCTTACTTTCAGTCTTCGAGAATGTATTCGGGAGATTCGATCACAAATTCCCAGATGTTACGATACAGAATTAATTTTCCAACAAAACGAAGTGGCTTCCCTGTTCCTTTTATATCACCAATTTTCTTTTTGACATCGTAATCAAACGAAAAAACAAGAAAATCGTAGCCGCTAAACGGAATATAGCCACGGCTGTTAATAGGCTGATCTACTAAAACATAATCGTTGTAATACTTGGTGTCGGTAGAAAAATCGATTCCATTGAGATCTTTAAGACGTGGTAATGATTTTATTTTCTCTTTTTCAAGCTTTGGTTCGGGAGCCGTCCAGTCAGGTTCATTTGGTGTTCCATAGTGCGTAATATCAATTGGGCCGTCCGCTTTTGTGAAAGAAAACAGTAGTGGAAAGTGATCAGAAAATCCTGAACCAACTGAATTGGAAGACCATCTCTTAGGCGATCCATTAATGCTATACGCGTTCAGTCCCTCGTAAGCCATTACCTCAAACGATTGATCAACGTACTGTAATCCTTTAGCATCGTACATATTGGAATTGATGATAGCGTGCATAATGGCGCTTAATTTTCCGCGATAAACTTCTGAACCACGTTTATCAACCGGAAGTTCGTACCAGAGGTTGTAAAGCTCACGCGGATCTTCTTCGGTTGCTACTTTTTTTTCACTTCCACCGGCCAATAAAATGTGATTAATTCCATTTCGGTCAACCTGCTGTACCGTTTGATACTGGTTATAGTTACTGTTCAAGTCGCCGGCTACCACAATATCGAGATCAGAATTCATCTCTTCGAGTTCATCAAGACGATTGCGGAGAACCGTTGCGTTTTGTTTTCGGGTTTCTTCCAATTCAGCGCTGCTGGCTCCACTTTTCCAGTGATTTGCGAATACAACAAGCGTATCACCTTCCACATCAATCCAGGTTTCCAGAATCGGACGGGCATTTTCTAAAGGATGACGCTGTGTTTTCCCTTCAAAAAACGGGAATCGGCTGAACACAACGTTTTTCTGAACATTATCAGGCTCTCCATTGGGACGCAACTTGCTGAATCCCACTTTTATATGATAGTTTTTGAGCCCGGCATCTTTCGTCCCCTTCAATAACAATGCTTCAGATGGCAAATCTTTAATGGCATCGGTGGGAGAAGTAAGAAGCATATCTGAAAGTGTGCTGTTTTCATATGCACTCAACAATTTCTCATAATTAATAGAATCGCGATCAGCTACCGGAGTGAAATCACTCTCGAGCTCTGAAAAGACTATGATATCCGGTCCGTTTCCATCATCCACACGCTTAAGGGTTTTAATAATATTCTGAATTTTGGTGTTCACATCGGCTGTTGTGTACCAAGGTTCACCATTGTCATTTTTTGGACTATAATCATCAAAAACGGCCTTTCCATCCGCATCAAAAAGATTTTCAACGTTGTATGTTACGAGAGTGTAATGTTCGTTTTTTTGCTCTTGCGCCTGAAGGGAGATTGTTATAAAAAGAGCGATGAAAGAGCTTAGAATAGTGCGTTTTGACATCATATATAGTATCTGATAGACTGAGATTTTGGTCATGGAATAAGAATTTGCTTGTTCCAGTTTGTGCCAACGTACTAAAACAGCCTTTCAATATACGTTTAGTGAGATAAGAATGGAAGTGAGACTGAAGTTGATATAGTAATAATCAGTGCTCGTTTCTTATTTGATCACTAAATGCGTTTATGCGGTTTCTCCAAAATGCTAATCCACGTGATTTTGCTTTGCGGCGCCGTTGATATACTCCCGGAGCTTCGGGGCTAAATCTATTCAAGGGCCAAGTTGTCATAATTTTCAGACCTTTAAAACTCCTTTTTATGATCCCATTCTGTTCTTTTTGTACCGACAAAAAGAACCAAAAAACAATCGTGCTATAAACCGTTTTAAATCTTTCACTCAATTCCCTTCATCGTTTCATCAATCAGCATATCAACTACCGATTTAATATCGTTGGTTTCTTTGTAGCGGTCGTGTTGCTTGTCGGCTGATGTTCCTCCTGTCAGGATGTTGTGAACGTGAGAAACTTCTTCACGAATACCTAAATCATCGAGCACATCATCCACAAATGTGAGCAATTCGAATATTAGTTTTTTGGCTTCAATCTCTTTTCTCTTTCCAAAATCGATGAGTTTACCGTCGAGTCCCCAGCGAACGGCCCGCCATTTGTTTTCCTGAATCAACTCTTTCCGATAGTGGCGCCACTGCATATTGTTTTGGCGTAATTTCATCAATTTGGCAACGAGAGCGATTTTTAGTCCGCATATTGCGATGGCATCATCCACATTCGGACAAACATCACACACGCGAAACTCAAGTGTCGGGTATTTAGAACTCAATCGGATATCCCAGCGAATTTTGGAGGGTTCGTCAATTGCTTTCGTTGCTGTGGCTACATCAAGATACTCCTGATAGGCACTCCAGGAACGCATGGTAGGTGGAATTCCGGTTCGTGGCAGGCGCTCAAAAACGACCGAGCGGTACGACTGCAATCCGGTGTCATAACCGCCCCAAAATGGTGATGAAACTGATAACGCCAGCAAATGCGGACAGAAATAGCGCAGCTGATTCATCATATCCACGCGGACATCTTTATCCTCAATTCCGATGTGCATGTGCATTCCACAGATAATTAACTGTCGGGCTAATACCTGATTTTCAATCTCCAGCCCTAAGTAACGGGCACGCGTGGTAATGTTTTGCTCATTCCATTTGGAAAACGGGTGGGTTCCAGCCGCCATAATTCGTAATCCTTTGTCACGTGCCAATTCATTCAAGCCACTTCGAATAGTGATTACTTGTTCTTTTACCTCCTGCAGCGAATGGCAAACTTTGGTGCCCATCTCGATTTGACACTGCATCATTTCGGTCGTTATCTGGGTTCCGAGCTTCGATTTACCATCGTGCAATAGCAATTCGACCGCGGAGCTTAATTCCCGGCTTACGGGATCCACAATCTGATACTCTTCTTCAATCCCGATGGTATAGTTATAACTGTTTTTGGGCATACTTTTTTGGCTGCTTTGTAAGTAAAAATCTCAAAAAACAGTTTGCTGTCATTAAATGCAACAAGTGAAGCATAAAATTTCACCCAGACCTGACAGGTTTTTAAAAACCTGTCAGGTCTGGGTGACTAAAATGTTGGAATTTTCTAAGGATTTGCGCTGTTATTCATTCATATCAAGATTTTTCGGATCTAAATTTTAATTCCATTAACGACATCAATTGAAAAAGAAAATTTCAGGAATTTTTCTGTTTCTACTTACACCCTGCGTTGTTTTAGTGTTTCCTTTATTATCGGGATTTTCATCGTACAACTATGCTCCGCTGGTGGATCAGTTTTCATCCCTATCAGATGAAAATCTTTTGCGAGAGTCATCTTTTGTGGTTTATGCCGGTTATGTTGGCTGCGCCGAGGAATGCATTGTAACACTGAAAACGCTTCAGGAAATTGAGAACACTCTGGGGGAAAATGTCTTCCAGAAGCAAAATGTTTATTTCATCAATCTGTTTGAAGACATTTCCAATGCTGAAGCCCAGCGCTATGTCGATCGGTTTGTGGGCGGAGTTACCGTTTTAAATCTAAACCATCAAGTAGATAACTGGCTCGAACAACTTCACATCAATCACTCACAGCCCGTGGCAACTTCCGAGGGTTTAGAGATCGATCATCCCAATCTGTTTTACCATTTTCTACGTACAGAAAAAAGATGGAAAATGGAGCGACTTTCGCACAGCCATCTTATTAACAGGCTATCCAACTGATGTTATATCAACCATACGTTTACACTTACACTATAGTTTAGATCATCTCTCATGAATACATCAAATTTCCTCGATACTTATTTCCCCATATATCGGAAAAATCTCAATCAATCCGTTAAAGAAACACTAAACCGGGATTTTGAGAAAACCGATATGTTGATGTTCAAAATTTTGATCATTAACTGGGTTATTGTTTCAACGGCTACCGCATTTACCTACAATACCTGGCTCCTTGGAATTGTTGGTGGCGGACTGGTGACGCTCATGGGATGGCTCGCTGTCACTTTTTTCAAAGGGACACTTATTTCAAGAAGTGTGTTGTCATCTGCGGCTATGCTTTTCCCCGTTATTATGGTTCAACAGCACTTGGGGAGAATTGACATGCACTTTCACTTTTTTGTAATGATTGCCGTGTTGTTCGTTTACAAAGATATTGTCCCGCTGATTGTAGCTGCCGTTGTTGTTTATGCACACCACGTGTCTTTTATGTTTGCTCAACAGGCCGGTGTTACCCTGTTTGACACCCCGCTCCTGGTTTTTGCCACAAACTGTAACTTTAATACCGTGATGCTGCACGCGTATTTTGTGGTTGCTGAAGTTGCCTTTGGGTCGTGGATTATCAACATCACAACTACCAGATTTATTGAAGTTATAAATCTTGAGGAAGAAGTTCAGGAACTGCGAACATCATCGCTGCAGACCAGTCGTTCAACCAATGACATATCTAAAGTAAGTGATGAAATTGCAGATGGCGCCGAAGATCAGGCTCGTTCTATTCGCGAAATCAGAGAAACGTTTTCTTCATTGTTAAAAGATGTTGATCAATATCAGGATACTACCGAAGAAGCCGCCCGGGATACATCGAAAGCTTCGCATTCTATTACAAATCTTCAGGATGCCGTATCGGGAATTAAAGATTCATCCAACAACATCTCAGGAATCATAAAAACTATTGATAACATTGCATTTCAGACGAATATTCTCTCACTAAATGCCGCTGTTGAAGCCGCCCGCGCGGGAGAAGCCGGACAGGGATTTGCTGTGGTATCAGAAGAGGTTAGAACCCTTTCTACACAAACCACTGATGCTGCGAAAGATATAGCCGAAAAAATTGAAGCCAACATCAAAAAAACTGAGGATGTCACCACCCTGCTAAGGGAAATGGTAAAAGTGTTTCAAAAAGTTGAGGATGGTATTCAAAATGTGCGAGAGATCAGCAATAGCCAAAAATCCAGAATAGAAAATGTAAATGAACAAACTCAGCAAATAGACAACATCATTCAGGCAAACAGCACTGCTTCACGACAGCACAGAGACGCTGTAAGTACGCTTCTTACTCAGGTTCAACGTCAGCAAACGGTAGTTGAGCGTTTGAACAAACGACTGGAAACAAGTGCTTAAAGATGGTGAGATAAATCTCAATCTGTTTGTGTAAGTGATCTACGCTTTGGCAATTAAAATTATAAATAGGTTTTTCTCCTCCTGACTTTGAACAAATCCGTTTTCTATATCCAACCAAACGAACATTCTTAATAATCAGCCTGCAATAGGAATGATTTTATATTACTAATCAGTTATATTTAGTTCCTTCAGAAAAATTCCACAGTTGCCCATTTTCAAATAACCCAATTCGAGTAAATTTTTATGTCAAGCACCACATTTTATGTCATCATCGGAGTAGTAGCGCTGTTTTTTGTTTATCGAATGTTTTTCAGCCCCGGCGCTAAAGTTGACCCAATTGAAGTTCAGGAAGCCGTTAAAGAGAACCATGCCAAGGTAATTGATGTGCGCACCAAAGCTGAGTATAAAGCCGGACATCTCGCTATCACCAATCTGAATATTGATCTGGCCAGCCGTGATTTCGACAAGCGTATCTCAAAACTCGATACATCCAAAACCTACTATCTGTATTGCCGCACCGGAAACAGAAGTGGTCAGGCCGCTGGCATTATGAAGAGCAAAGGCTTTGAAAACGTAGTTAATATCGGTGGATACAGCGCGCTCGTGCGAAAAGGATTTGAATCAGCTGAGTAAGATATTCTGAATAAAAAATTCATTTTATTCCTTCAAAAATCGCACATAACTCCACTGAGCTTTAGACGAGCCGTTTGAGTTATCTGAATCGGTCATGAACAGAATCCCTGTTACTTTACTGGGATCTTCGTCAAATGCCTTCTTGTAATCTTCGAGGATATTTCTGCGATAAGTTCTCCATTCAGAAAGATTTTCATCACCCGATTCAACCGGAATCATCATCACCCAGTCTGTAAACGGGTTGGGCAACATTTTATCCTTTTCAACCGTGGTTGCCCAGATATAATTAAGCGAACGGAACGGAAGATTATCGACTCTGAACACATTCTTCACCGTCCAGTATTTTGATCTCTCCCATATATTCCCCTGATATTTTTCGAATTTAAACGTGATGTAAATCCTTACGCCGTAATCATCCCCGTCTTTCTTTTTTGCGTTTCCTTTCTCCGGAATCTCATCCACTTTCCACTTCCACTCCATAATGGGATAATCTTCCAGCGTAAACGACGCCGATTTTCCAAGCCCGGAAGCCTCTCCGTTCGATTCGCCCTTCACAATCAATTCACCATCTACTCTTTCAATAGCGTACGATGCGGGTTTTATATCATCGAATTCAATCACGTCCCAGTTCTCAATGTCGGCGTCTGTGCTGTCAACCGGGAAAATGGTTAGCGTGTCGGGCTGCTGTTGTTGAGCAGTTGTGGTGATGGTTGTCAGGAAAACGATGCCAAAGATAAATGACAATAATTTCATAGCGCGTTGGGGTTCGGGTGATACTTTTGCTCTAATTCGGAGTTGACTGTGATTGATGAAGTTGACAGATTTTAAACTCTTTCAATGTCTTTGAAGTGACAGCAATGTCAGATTTTCATTTTTTGTATCTTGTAAGAAAGCAAGAGTTTGGTTTATTACAGATTTATTTACGATGAATGGTCTGTTTCCCGAATTCCGGATTAAGTTATCTCTTTCAAATCAGATGAAACATCGACACCATGGAAAAAGCTCAGGAGTTATTAGATCAAGGCCATCTCATCATATTATTTGATGGTGTTTGCAATCTGTGCAACAGCTCGGTGGATTTCATTGTTCAAAATCGCCGCGATGACACATTTCGTTTTGCCTCACTGCAATCGGATTGGGTAGAAGATTATCTTCAAAAAAACTATTCCGATATTGACATTAAGGACAGCATTATTTTGCTAAAGCCGGAGGAACTTCTCCAACAATCGGATGCGGCGCTGACCATCAGCAGATATTTACAGTTTCCGTACAACTTGCTGTCGGCGGGCTTCATCATTCCCAAAATAATAAGAGAACCCATTTACGAATGGATCGCGCGAAACCGTTATAAATGGTTCGGAAAAAAGGAATCGTGCCGGATTCCAAGCCCCGATGAGCGAGGATTGTTTGTGTGAGGAAAAACCTCGTGTTGCGTGGGAGAGCGTAAATTGGATAGATAATGAATTCTGTTCATAAACAGGACATTCCAATTTCACAGTAATTGTGTTTCTACCACTACTTTAATAAGATTTTAAACTTACTTTTTTTTTCTTATTCTTTTGAATCAGTGATGAGTGTTGGTTGTGTGATTTTACAAATCCTGTTGAGCCATACTATTCAGATTTTAAATGTTTATCTGACATGACATTTCAAAATGGCGGACAATTTGGAGAAAAGTGACCATGACATAATCAATTGACATTACGCTTATATGGAGATTAAGTTTTAATAATTAAACAACAGTAAGATGGATGCACATAAAGTTGATATGTTTGTAATGGCCAATGGTAAATATTTTGAAAGCCATGTAGTACCCAATATTCGAGATACTCTTCTTGAGATGGATGATTCCAATTGGGCAGCAATTCAAACACTCCAATTTAAAGACCCGACCATTTGCCTTGTAATTTCATTAATCGGTGGATCTTTGGGGATTGATCGCTTTTTTATAGGTGACACAGGGCTTGGTATTGCAAAACTTCTTACCTGTGGAGGTTTAGGAATCTGGGGTATCGTCGATTGGTTTCTAATAATGGCCGCGACAAGAGAGAAAAACGTTGAAAAACTTGAACAAGCATTGTAGTGTCTATCAGTCCTAAAAAGCTATATCAGTTTTTGTTGATAGCATGCTTTGCAGGATATTCCTGGCTCTTGTACAGTTTATTTAATCAACAAGCCGATAGTTCTACAATAGAGGTTTGTCTGATAAAGAGAGCTACTAACGTTCCTTGCCCTTCTTGTGGCACAACAAGGTCTGTTCTTTCTTTAATAAATGGTGACCCTCTGCAATCACTGTACACAAACCCGTTTGGTATCCTTATAGCGGGTTTCATGCTAATAATCCCAATTTGGATACTTATTGATTATGTTAAAAATGAGAAGACATTGTTGAACTATTATACCCGGACAATAAATCTTTTAAATAAACCCTTCATTGCAATTCCCATGATGATTTTAGTTCTGTTAAACTGGATTTGGAACATCACTAAAGGATTATGATACACGTAACTTCTTTTATTTATAATCCGGGCGAACATGAGGCGGAAAAAGCATCAAACAGCTATTTGATGTCGTTAGTAGCTTTAGTAGCCGGACTTCCATTGCCGATAATAAACCTGTTAGCAACGTTCTTTTTTTTCATAGCCAACAGAAAAGGGACCTATTTTGTACGATGGCATTGCACTCAGGCATTACTATCTCAATTCTCGTTACTTCTGATCAACAGCGTTGGTTTTTGGTGGACAATGTCCATTATTTTTTCTTCTGATACTTTAAGTAATGAGTATATCGCTTACATAATAACTGTTTTATTTTTCAACCTGACTGAATTCATCGCGACCATTTATACCGCTGTTAATACAAGAAATAAGCGTCACGTTCAATGGTTTTTTTATGGAAGATTAACCAACTTAATTTGCAAGCAATGAAGAAAATTATACTTCAGGGTACTCTCATTATTTTAATGTTCTTTTCAACATGGTTTCTTCTAAGACAAGTTGATTGGATGAATCTGTTAAACGTTGAAAAAACTGCCGATAAAACAGAACATAAACTCGGTGAATTATTATTAGAGATCTACAAGCAAAATGATTCAGTAAATACTGATAAATTTGTATTACAAAGTATTGACAGTGTTGTTACCAAAATATGTATTGCCAACAATATTGACAGGGATAACATACAGTTTCACGTAGTTGATGAAAACAAGGTTAACGCTTTTGCTCTGCCTGACGGACATCTCATTTTATTTAGCGGATTAATTTTAGAAGCCGAAAATCCGGCTGAATTGAGTGGAGTCATATCCCATGAAATTGCGCATATAGAACTTAATCATGTGATGCAAAAGCTGGTAAAAGAAGTAGGACTTGCAGTACTTGTTTCAATGACGACTGGCGGAAATGAAACAGTTATCGTAAAAGAAATTTTGAAGACCTTATCTTCTTCCGCATTTGACCGAAGTCTGGAAAAAGAAGCTGATATCAAAGCAGTTGAATACCTGATTAATGCAAAAATTGACCCGGAACCTTTCGCAAATTTCCTGTATAAAATCGCGAATAATGATAGTGATTTTAATCAATATTTTTCATGGATTAATACACATCCTGACTCGAAAGAACGAGCTGAATACATCGTTAAACATAATACAGACAAGGTGTTAGAAACTGAACCCGTGTTATCGCAACAGACCTGGGATTTATTAAAAGAGAATCTAAGGAATTGATACTAACAGGTGTAAAACAGCAATTCTATAACAAAGACTTCCTGTTTTAATAACTCTGATGATCTGTTTTGTCTGCTAAAAAATTATCAACTGATATTTATACAAACGAAGTAAAAAGTACTAATTTTTTTAATAATCAGGTAAAATACAGATAAGATTCGGATGACTTTATATTGCTCCTAATCAGAGAAACTTCTATTATTCGGATACAATATGGATAAGAAACTCTCATTCGATTTTTCCACAACGCAGCGAATTATCAATAAAATCGGGGTTATTGATTCGTTTAAGAGAAAATGGCTGGCAATTGAAAAAGAGGAAAATAAATATCTGAGAGAACTTCGGAAAATTGCCACAATACAAAGTATTGGATCTTCAACCAGAATTGAAGGTGCGACATTAAGTAATGAAGAAGTAGAATCCCTTCTTGCGAATATCAAGATTAACAAACTTGAATCAAGAGACGAACAGGAGGTATTTGGTTATTATGAGGTATTGGAAATTATTATTCAGAATTATGATCACATAGAACTAAGTGAATCCGGCATTTTTAATCTGCACAATTTACTATTAAAATACAGTGACATTGACAGCACGCATAAAGGAAAATACAAGCAATTATCGAATAAAGTTGTAGCTACTTATCCCGACGGAAAACAGCGGGTAATTTTCAACACGACAGAACCATTTCTGGTAAAAAAAGAGATGGATGATCTGATTTCATGGACTAAATCCAGCCTTAGCTCAGATTTCATTCATCCATTAATTTCAATCGGGGCTTTTGTATATGGATTTCTGTCAATACATCCTTTTCAGGATGGAAACGGAAGATTGTCCCGGTTACTCACAACTCTCCTTCTTCTAAAAGAAGATTATCCGTTTGTTCAATACGTGTCCTTTGAAAATCAAATTGAAAAAGAGAAACAGCGTTATTATCAGGTTTTAATGGACGCACAACAGCATCGTTATTCAAGTGAGGAGATTATTGATAAATGGATACTTTTCTTCCTCGAAAGTCTTGAAACACTGATAAATAAACTGGAAGAGAAATATTCCACCTATAAAAGCAAGGGGCCTTATTTAAACGAAAGGCAAAGAACAGTGCTCAATTTCATCCGCAAAAATGAACCCGTTAAAACAGCAGATGTAGCAGATTTTATGGATCAGGAATCACGTCACACCATCAAAAAGGATATGCTTTATTTACATCGTGAAGCAGTGATCAAAAAGATAGGAAAAGGTAAAGCGACTATTTATTTGGTGCCGTAAAATTTTGATACAATTAACCTTACAATGAAAGAGAAGATTAAAACTCAAAAGGCCTGGTGAAAAAATTGAGAGAAATTCGGGATACCTTCAACAAAGACATTGAGAATATGACTTTAGAACAGGAATAAAATATCTTCAAATGAATGCTTAAAAATGGGCAAGCTCTCCGAAAAAATAAGTTATCAGCGCTCATACTGTCATACAGTAAATATTATATCTTCATCACTCCACAGCCGTCCCGATCACTCTTTTATCGTACTCTTTTCCAGCGTCTGCTTTGAAGTGGTAGGCTTCTTCAATTATCGCTCCGCCGAGGCAGACTTCATCCTGATAGAACACAACTGACTGTCCGGGCGTGACAGCTTTCTCTTTTTTATCAAACCAAACCACTAATTCATCTGATTTATCCGGATGGCGATGTACTGTTGCTTTTCGGTCGGGCTGACGATAGCGGTATTTTACAGAACATTCGAGCGGGAATTCCGGTGCTTCTCCGCTGATCCAGTTTTCATCTGACGCGCGCAGTCCATCATTGAATAACGCGGGATGATCTCCTCCCTGTTCCACGTAGAGTACGTTTTTCTCAATGTCTTTTCCAACAACGTACCACGGCTCACCGCTTCCGCCGCCGCCTATATGTAATCCCTTTCGCTGACCGAGTGTGTAGTACATTAGCCCGTCGTGCTTTCCTTTCACCGTGCCGTCGAGTTGACGCATCTCTCCGGGCTGAGCGGGCAGATAATTGCTCAGAAACTCTTTAAAATCCCGCTCCCCGATGAAACAGATTCCCGTGCTGTCTTTCTTTTTAGCAGTGGCAAGATTGGCTTCTTCAGCGATTTTTCGCACATCTCCTTTTTGGAGTCCGCCGAGTGGAAATAGCACATTTTCGATCTGCTTTTGCGAGAGTTGATTCAGAAAATAGGTTTGATCTTTTCCTCTGTCCACGCCTTTCAGCATGACTCGTTTTCCGGTGTCATTGTCGGTATCGAGGCGGGCGTAATGTCCGGTTGCCACCCAGTCTGTTCCGAGGGTGAGTGCGTGATTGAGAAACGCTTTAAATTTGATCTCTTTATTACACATCACGTCGGGATTGGGCGTGCGCCCCGCTTTGTATTCTTCCAGAAAATAGGTGAATACGCGATCCCAGTATTTCTTCACAAAATTGACGCTGTAATAGGGAATTCCAACCTGCTCGGCCACGCGGGCCACATCGGCGTAATCTTCATCAGCTGAGCAAACTCCATTTTCATCGGTTTCATCCCAGTTTTTCATGAAGAGTCCGACCACGTCAAATCCTGCTTCTTTGAGCAGCAGGGCGCAGACAGAGCTATCCACTCCGCCGGACATTCCTATGATGACACGCTCGTTTTTTTTAGTTGGTTTCGGGACGTTTTCGAGCCAGTGAGAAGAGATTAACATAGTGAGATTGATGACAGATTTTTCATTTAAGACTTCAAAATATACACAGATGGTGTGAATGATGTGTGAATGGCTTTGG
>Ga0306910_1000126_pt1 | contig 48371 bp, 73 predicted proteins | sample AntRauMFilla2698_FD_190438 | JGI IMG/M metagenome (GOLD analysis project Ga0306910, IMG submission 190438) | Saline lake microbial communities from Rauer Islands, Antarctica - Metagenome Filla 2 #698 (v2) (version 2) | ecosystem: Environmental > Aquatic > Non-marine Saline and Alkaline > Saline ... | reverse complement strand
CATTAAAACGGGGTTTACCCGTGTGTTGTGTGCAAGTGCTACGATACTGCTGAATTGAAAGTTCATCGCTACTTACCCGTTTTAATAATTTTTTCCCCACGCTCTTTTGCGCTAAGGCGCAATTGGGTTTAAGCCGAAATCGCTTCATATATCGTTTTTCTACCTTCCAAAACATCTTCCAAAGATTTATCTGGTAGGTCTGCCAATTCTACTTCGCAAATGATACCGCAATTAGGCATCACTTCTTTGCTCATTCTTCCTGAGTTAGGGTCTAATTCATCTAAAAAAGTACCATTAATACAAGAATACCCAACCTTTCTTTCAAGCCGTGCCATTTTCAAAAAATCATCAGGAAAATGTGCCCTAATCAAATTCCAATAACCTTTACCACCTTTCACGCATCCAATGCAATTATTATTATTAAAACCAAGAATGTACATTATAGGCAAGTCAATTCCTGCATTTATTAGCATTCCTGCGCATTGGTCTTTATCAAGTCCTTTTTCAATTAGCGGAAATAATGGGTTGGTATTTGGATATTGTTGTCCAAATCTAATCGCTCTATTTACTTGTCTCAAGTCATATTCAAAACCCCAAACCTGATTGAGTATTTGAACTTCATTAAACAGGTCTATTTGATATTTCCTTTCTAATTCAAATCTTACATCCTTTTTCAATTTAAGTGTGCAAGGTGCGCCCATTGGTGTATTTACTGCGCCCGTCTTTTCAATTACTTCATATTGGTCTTTAAAATCACGGTTTTTCAATACGTGTATTTTCTTGCCATACCACTTTTCACAGTCATTTTTGAAACGCTCATTGTCTTTGTTTGCTGAATCTATATGAATATAGAATAGTTCTACATCATCGTACATTTCCAAAGCCATTTTGCAAGCCACAGCGGAAGTAACACCGGCACTCCACCAGGCAACCCGAAAGGATTTGCCCCCGCTCAAAAAATTATTAAAACTACCTTTATCCATAATTCAAACTTTATCTCTATTAAACCGCACCAGACACACAACACGGGCTAAACGGCATTAAAACGACCGTTTAGCCCCATCGTTGTAGTGCATTAGCCTACGCTCTCACAGCTTTTCGAGTTGGTATATCCACTTGAAAAACTTCACCACAACTACAAGCACAAGGCGAATGTCTGTTTATATTTAAAATTACATCATCAGGACAATCTTCAAGTGTGTAAACATCTAAAAAGCATTCCCCGGTTTTGGTTTGAAATTCGTGTTCTTTGCCACATTTAGGGCATTTTACTAATACTGTGTCATACATTCCCATCGCTAAATAACGCACTACAACAATTTGTATAAGTAATAGCCGTTGTAGTGCTTGTTTTTAAGGTTATTACTATTTATTAAGTTAATTTATAATTTGATATTATGTGCTTTTAATCGGCTACTACTCATACAATAGCCGTTGGTAACAATGGCTACTAATCGCTAACTTCAAACTTATATCCTTTTAATAATTTTTCAGTTATTTCTAAAACCACCGCTTCGTGCATTTCATTTGCTTTATCATCAGCATCTTGTTCTGCAATACACCAATCGTTATCAAATTCAATTTGCTTACTTACATCAGCATCACAATATCTTTTGTCATTTTTATCAGCGTGGAAAGCCATAGTCTCAAAATGCCTATTGTGTCCTATTGTTTCAAATGTTCTTTTGTTATAATCCATTAACATCAATCCCACGCTACTAACTACTATTTTAATATCGTTATAAGCAAGCAAAGTGTTTCGTCTAAATAAACATCTATGTCCGCAAATAAAATGCCCTGCCCACCCACGTTCAGTCCTTAAAACACCGCCACAGTTACTAACGCCGTGTATAGCAAATGCCTTATCGTCTTTTTGTTTAGTTTCTTCCATTATTTCAATCTTTAGTTTTTATTAATAAATTTTAGTGAAGGCACTTGCCATACACTCGTCCGTTATAAAACATATTATTGCTAAACAACGCACCCTATTTTTTTATTACATATTCCGCAGTATCCATTATCTTTCATTACTTCGTGATGTCCATCTTCGCAATAAAACGACACCACAACACCGTGTATAGCAAATAAATTAAACTCGGTTAGTTCTTGTATTGCAGCTTCTATTCCAAGTCTAAACATTTCTTCTTCCGTTTCTCTACCATTTGTATTTTGTAGGTGCATTGTTTCAATCCATTCTACAAGTTCTTCTTTTGTTTCAAATTTTTTCATTTCAATTCCGTTTAATTTACTTTCCATACCCAAACCGTTATAAAAGTTATTATTCTTTATAAGATTCATTACCTCTGCAATGACATACTTGGCAATGGTCTGCTTTATCTTCTGTTTTATTACCGCAAGCTAAACAGTTATTAACTATATTTTGGGTTTCAAAATGCTTAACTACTGTGTCAATTGCTATGCCTAAATCTCTAGGAGCTGCCATAATAGGATACGATTCTATTGGTAAATCACTTACTCCGTCAAACCTTCTCCATTCATTATGGTCTTTTAATATTTGTATTGCTTGTTTTAGTTTCATGACTCTTTATTTTCTGAAAAAAATACATCGCCGTTTTCAATAAGCAATTCGCCATCAACCAAAGAAGTTTTATCAAAATCGCCAGTCCATGAAACAAATAACCACAATCCTAATTCCTCGCTCATTCTATTAAGTAGCAATCTAGTTTTATTATCAATAGGCACCTTGTCGATCCATAGGTAAGGCATCGACTTTCCTTTTTGCTTCAACAAGTAGTTTTGTATCAATAAACAAATTAAAGGCTTTTGAGTATCGCTGTATGAGCTTAATTTTCTAAGCTCCTTTTCTGGATTGTGAAAATACTCGGTATCATATTCTCCATTATACATCAGAAATATATTTTCACTTTCTGCATTTTCTAAAGAGATATGCAATCCATCAACGCCAGTATCTATGCCTGTTAATTTCTTGTAGTAATCATTTTTTAAATCCTTAACGGCTTCGTTCGCCTCTTTCCAGTCATGGAATGAATTAATGGCTTTAGCTTCTTTATTCCATAAGTAATTAGAATTTAACTCATCTTTTAAGTAAGCAATTTTTTCCTCTTGTTTTTTAGTATCTGGAATAATATCCTCTTGGTTTGCTTTTGCTGAATATTCAGATTTAGAAAAAATGTAGTCCTTTAAAAGTTGGTTTATTTCTTCATCATCAAAATCTTCTGGCTGTGATGTACATTGACTTTTTTTGTTAAATTCTAATTGAGTTAAAAATTTATTTTCTGGTTCTTTGTCAATAGGTAATCCAGAATGAGTAAGCATCAAAACATCGTCAATGTTATTGGAGTTTAAGCTTTCTAAAATTTGCTGTATTTTATCTATCTTTTTAGTTTTTTCCTCCTGCTCATTTTCCCAATCATCCAAAGTTTTCTGAATAACAAGGTTGTGACCACTAATCTTATCCCTACAATCTTTTAGTTTCCCATTTATTTCTAAACCCTTTGTTTTAAGCTCGTTTAATGCGCTTTCATGGACTTGCTTTGCGTTTCTATGCAAATAATTTACATCGCTTTCAGTCTCGCTAATTTGCTGCTCCAGCGTTATAACATCCTTTGGCTCTCTAACTGTTTCGTAATCGATGCCCTTTGCTCTCAAATCTTCGGCTATTCCGCCAACTTCCTTTCGCTTCATATCGGCGTAATTACGGTCATTTTTAGCGACTTCTATTTTGTGAATTATGCTTTCAGTAAATTTGGGATGGTTTTTATCAAAAATAACGCCCTTTTTTTCCAGCTCCGAAGAGTAGAGCTCTAGTAATATTTTTCTTTGTGTTACTGGGTTTTCGCTGGTTAACTCATCCAATCTCCAAGTTAGAGACGTTTGCAGGCTTTTTAGGTAATTGGCTGGCGTTAATTTCTGACCATCAATAACAACGTCTTTTAATTTGTTGCCGTGCTCATCAATGGTGTAGATACTATGAGTTAATTTGCCGTTCTGGTCGCTTTTGCAATTTACAAAAACCTTATAATCGCCATCCAATAATTGAGCGGTTAGATCAACTTCGCCGTATAGGTTGTTATCCTCTAAGGTTTTAGATCCTTTTGTAGTTAAGGATAATGCTCTGTTTAAGGTAGTTTTACCGCTCCCCACTTCGCCCTTGACAACCGTTAATCTGTTATCCTCGTTGAATTTTAGCTCAGTAGCTTTTAAACCGCCAAAGCTTTTATTGACGCTTAATCCGATAATTTTTACTTCTTTTTTAGTCTGACTTTTCATGGCTTCTATTTATGATAGTGTGAATGTTAACGGTGTGATTGTTTTAAGAAAGTTTTGAAATTCTATTGCTTCGTCTGTAACATGATTACATATACATAATTCAGGGCCTGATTCTCCTCCTTTATTAATGTAAATCCAAAACTTATTGCCCTTATATCTTCCAGTAATTTGATAATAATAATCCCAAAACTCGTGCTCGCTTTGATGAACATCTAAGTATTTTACATCTTTGTGGACACTCAACTTTCTCATAAGCTCTTGAGCCTCTTTTTCGTAATCAATAGCTTCTTTTGTTTTCCGTTTTTCCTTGTACTCAATCATCAATAAATAAACGACTTTTGAAGCTACTAAAATAAATCCAAGTAAAATAGCAGCAATAAATAAGAGCGTTAAGCCCTCCATGATTTCTGTAAATACTGATTGTTGTGTGTTCATTAGTTTATGGTTTTAATGGTTGCATTTTCTACTGTAATTTTTTTAATCCCAGCTAAAACTAAAATTTCTCTAAGCTGTTTTAAGCTGATTGATCCAGGATCTACTTTAAGAGCCATTTCATAACTCATGCTTTTATCGTCTGTATTGGCTTTTAGCCTTAACAGCAATACATCTGAAATTTGATCAATAAAATCTTTTTGTGGTTCCCCTACTTGTTTAACATCAACTAAAGGATTAGAAATAAAGCCTTCCTCTATATCTTTGAGATTAGTATAAAATTTATTAGATCCATCTTTGTAAAAAGCTTGAAATCCTATAAGCTTAAATTTTACTTGATCTATAAAACTGCTGATTGTTGGGGTGCTTTCTTGTTTCATGATTTGGGTGTTAAAGGGGCGGTTAAGCCCCTGTTTGTTTATTTTTATTTTAAAGCGTTTTCAATAATTGCAAGGCTTTCGTCTTTAGTTAAATTATATTTTTATTAAAATGTAAAGACATTCACCATATACACCACTTGGAGGGTACACGCACCACATCTCACCTTTTTTAGTATTAAAATCATCGCTTTTGCATTTAAGAGTGCCAAAATGATTTTCAATTGCATCATAAGCATCACTTCTTTTTTCTACTGTTGTAATTTCGTTGAAGTCAAGTATTTCGTTTAGTTCTTGTTTAGATAAAGTTTTCATAATTTCTAGTTTTGTAATCTAAGCTTCATTGCTTTCGATATTCAAATATAAGATACTTATAAGCTTTAGAAACTATAGTTAACAAAACTTTAAGAATTAAATTTTTTAACTATATCCTCTCTTTTGCATTTAAGAGCCAAGCAAACTTTTTTAGTAAGATCTTTATTTTCATTTCTAGGGTTAAACCCCATCCTTTCATATCCATAAATTTTGTTATAAATAGAATCTTCGCTAAAACCTTTCATTGATATTGATTCAGCTAATTCATTGCGGTTTTTAATTACCGATCCGTAGGAGCTTTGTAAATCATAAATTAATCTTGCGTCATTTCTTTTAAAATGTTTGATTTCATTTTTGACAAGATCAATAATTGTAGAATCGTTTTCATTAACGTCTAAAATGTCTTGTATTTTCTTTCTTAAAGTCATTGTTTCTATGGTTTTTTTGAGATTATCGCCTCGTTTTTCTGCTAAAATTTTATAGTTTTTTTATTGCCATTATTTGCTAATTTCCCCCTAACATCTTCAGTCGTTAGTCCTTTGTAAAATCCATTAATACAATATATTGCATCATCTATATTATCACATAATCTCCAAGTGCCACCGTTTTTCTCAAAGATCTCTCCCCATTCGACTTGCTGCTCAACTGTTTCGACTTTATGGCTGCTTTCTGGAGTTTTTAATTCGATAGCCAAAGTTTTTATTCTATAAAGTGGGCCTAATTCAAAGTAAATTAAATCCGCAACTCCTGGAAATATACCCTTGCTTCTGGCTTGCATAGCTTGTAAAGCGTGATTCCTTTCGTTTGAAACGTGAAAGAGCTGGCCCCGCCTTTCGGGGTACAGCTCTGAAAACTTTCTAACTATGGAGGATTGCAATTGATCCTCTGATTGTTTTTTTTGCATATTAAAAAGGTAAATCGTCCTCGTCTGCGTCTACCATTTCATCGGAAGCCATTTGACTATTATTTGCTTTCGCACCACCTCCAGAAAAGTCCTTTAAATTACCAAGGATTGGAGTTAATTTTTTGGTTTCCTCATTTTTGTAATCTTTAAAAGCTTCTTGCTCAGCCGAACTGGCTGCCTTGTAAGTTTTAGATCCAATAGCTTTGGTTATAAATCCGTCTTGACCTTTTGCGTCAGAGGAGTCTTTTACGATTACTCTAATTGGTAATTGAATTTCGTTTACCGTTCCGCCTTGAGTTTCATACGAAACTTTCTCCAGTTTGTTAATTTCTAAAGGGATAAAAATACCTTCAATAGATTTTCCTTCTTTGTTTTTCTTAGTCATCATGACCGTAATTAAACGATCTAATGCAATGGTTCCATTTAGTGTTCTTTGTGACATTTGATTATTGTTTTTGAGCTTTTTTGCTCGGTTATTAAAGTGATTCTAGTTTAAGCATATCCATTTTAGCTAACGTGTTTATGTTATTTAAGTTAGGTATTCCACAGCTATCAAATATTAATAATATCCTTGCTGTCTTATCTATTTTAATCCCGGTTAAGAATATAAAATCAGTTATCTCCTCAACTGTATACGGTGTTAATTTTGAAATTTTAAAAATAGGATCTTGTAAAAATTCAAGATGATCAGTGTATTTTTCTAAATCATCTATATATTTAAAAAGATCAATGTTATTATAATCTTTTTTGTTTGGTTTTTTCATGATTTATTTTTTAACAAATATAATATTAATATAATGCTTACATATTACAATTAACAAAGTTTTAATATTAGCATCTTTCTCTACAAAGACCGCTACATTTGTGTAAACAATTTTTTCCAGTATCGGTACATATATTTTTTTCTTTAGAGGATTGCCAGTGTTCCCATTCTTTACATCCTTGTTTAGCCTTGTTTATTTTGGGATCTCTCATCTCACAATTGTTTTCTTTTTTGCAATATCCACAGCCAATTTGTTCCGTTTTCATGATTCAATATTTTTCCAATCTTCAAAACTAATTTCCTCAATTTCTTTTTTAACATTGATCCAGTAAGTATCTGGAATAATAACTACACTTTTTCCATCATTAGATATAGTTTCTTTTTGCCTTGCTTTTTGTATTTCATTAACACAAATAAGAGCGTTATGTTGAGATGTGTAAAATATTTCGTCTTCAAAATGCAAACTAAGATCCTCAAATTTTTTAATTAATTCTTTTGCTTTTTCTTTTTCTTCCATTAGGTTTTATTATTTAATTATCTTTTCATAATTTTTTCTCATTACAGTATTCAGCTTATTCCAGCAATCGTCTAAATGATACATTTCATAAACTTGCTTTTGTGAATTACACATAATTTCCAATTCTTTAATTAATTTTAGAGCTGTTTTTCCGTTGGCTCCAACCTGTACTAAGGATTTAATTGCTAATAAGCCTAACATCAATAGATCATTTGAAACTTTCTCCTCAATTAATGAAGATACTTTCTGAAAGTATGTCGTCCTAGCTAACTGCGGTACTTCGCTGTATAGGTCGTTAATTACTTCCTCGCATATAATACTCACCTCTTTATATTCGTCCGTATAGTCAAGTAATAAGGATAGTAATATTCCTATTTTATGCTGATTGATTTGCTGCTTTTTACTCATATTATTTGAGGTTTTATATTTTTTTTAAACTCGAAAACTCCATTTTTATCTATGTAATCAATACTTCCTTTGTACCCTATCTTTTTACAAATTTCATTGGCCTTTTTAAAGCGGCATTGGGGGGGCTTTTCAGATGCGGCGACGTCGTAAAGACGCTCGTAAGTAATACCTAACTCAACGCAAATTTGCTCGTTAGAAAACCCTCCCTTTCCGTGAAAAGCCTTGATAAATCTAGGGCTATACTTTAGTAAATGCTGAATATTATGCTTTTTATAAATTTCATAAACCGCCTCAGCTCTTATATTATTTTTAAAAGCTATTTGGCTTGCGCTTGAAATGCTAGCCAATTTAATGAGTTCTGTTTTATCTATTTTGCTCAATCTGCTCATAAAATATTTCGTTTAGGTCGCCTCCATCCTGGATCCATTTTGAACAGGTAGATTCAACTATTTTTATTCTTTTTAATAATGCTGTTTGATGAAATATTGAAGCGTCTACAGTTTGAAAATCAACGCCACATTCTTTTTTAAAATCTTCAAATCCTTTTTCGTCTTTTAAATAAGGCCATATTGAGTGCGGTGGCTCAGAAACTAAATAATAACATTTATCAACTCCCCATACCAGCATCTCGGTTTGTACTTGCCAAAAGTCTGCGCTTTTTTCATCTAATAAATTAAACATCCTTTCATAATGAGTTTCCCAATTATTGCAGGCTTTTATCTCAATTACAAATTGACCGTCCTCTGTTATTCCATCACTTGACGCTCCTAAGCTTTTAACTTCTGGATGAGTTATAAAATCGACCTCTTTAATTTTTTGACCAATTAAACCTTCTCCAATTTTGCAAATAAAAGGCTCTACCTTAGTTCCATATTGCATTTCTTTTGATGAAGCTGTTTCTATATACCTTTGAGTTTTCCGCTCCATAGCGCGGCTGTAAACGTATTTTATAGCTCCTTTAGAAAATTCGTAAACTTTGGCGTCATCCGACCATGACATTTTAGATCCTTTCGGACTGCAAGCCATTATATTTTTAATCTTACTTCCTGTCCAATTACCTAGCCTTTTTTTATGCCAATCATCCGTTCTTTGAAGGGCTTTTACCTGTGGCTCGGCTATATCTGGCAAATTTAAAACTATACTGCTTTTTTTAACTTTCTTGAATGAAAGAGTGTTTTCTGTTTCCATTAGCTTTCTTCTTTTTCATGAGTTTCTGCTCTTGCATCTTCTTTTTTCTTTGCCTTGCTATAACTGAAATCATTTGCAAAATCTCTGTTTAAATTCCTTCCAAAGATGTTTGAAAAGTCAGTTAATGCTTCACTTTTAGCTGCGTTTTTTGCTGATCTGGCTCCGTACTCTAAAGAATTACCAGCCTTTGTCATAACCCTTGCCGCTACTCCAGAAATCGTCCTATGCTCAGCGTGCGGGTAATCTGGCAAAACGTTAATTTTAACTTGAGCTAATATTTGATTTCCATTGACTTCGATTTGTGTGTCTACAATATCAAATTCCCTAAAAAATAAATCAGCCAAAGCCTCTTGTATTCCGATTGGAATATAACTGCTGGATTTACTACCAGACAAATCTCTGTTTTTTATCCATTTTACACTTGGCGCTTCCTGCATTGCTTCCTTCCATTCTTTATGGTTGGAAAATCTGTATTCTGCTGTTGTTTCTTTTTTCATTTTTGTTTTTATTAAAAGGGCTGTTAAGCCCCGTTTGGTTTATTATGCTTTTTCTAAGTCTGATCTCATTTCATCTGTAATTGTGTAATCAGTTACACAATTAAATTCGCCATCTATCATGCAAGCGGTTAATATTCCAAAATCAGAAGCTCCAGGAACTTTTTTAATTTTTCTTTTAGTTTCTAAATTTATTATTTGATCGATAAATTCAAAATCTTGTGTTGATGCTCCTTGTGTTATTACGTTAGTTCCCATGTTAGTTTTTTTTTAGCTTCATTGCTTATACAAATATAATATATAAGAAAGCTTTACAAACTACTATTAACAAAGTTTTAGTAAAATAATTATAAATTTAATTTTGAAATTACACTAGCCAAAACAGCTACAACAATACTGTTTCCAGCTTGTTTATACATTTGGCTATTACTACAAGGCATTTTAAAAGTATCTGGAAAATCCATAAGACGAAAGCACTCTCTTGGGGTAAGCCTTCTGATTGTTTGATTTCTAATTACTCTTTTATCTCCACCATCAGCGATAGTTCTAATAGTTCCGCAAATACCATCTTTAAAAAACCTTAAACCCTCATCATTTCTTTGCTCACAAACAACCACATTATCTTGGTAAATCTTTGGTTCTTGATTTCCTCCGCCCATAGCGTGAACTGTTGCGCCAATTCCATTAATATCGTAAACTCGTCCAGATTGTTCGTGAGTTTTATCCCATTTACCGCCTTTTAGGTTTCCATAAACAACCACATTATCTTTTTGAACGGTTGTTAATGCATTACTGGTTCCGTTTAGATTTAGCTCTAGGCGTTGCTCTGTTGGCAATCCTACTTCTCGGCTTAATGGGTTTTCAGGGTTTCTCCCTCTGACGGCTCCAATTATTACTGCTTGATTACAGGAAGTATCTAAAGTTTGTGCAACATCTTTACCTACTCGTCCTCGCCTTGTTTCGCTATTAGGTTGTGATAAATTAATACTATCGCCTTTGTGTGCTATTTCAAAACCTTTTTTTGTTGCGGATTTTACCTTAATAAAATCATCATCCATTCTTTGACCGCATTTGGTTGTAACTGCTTTACCAACTGTATTTCCGTTTGTAGGACTAAATTTAAATCCATTACCTTTTTCTTTCTGAATTTCTGAATTGCCATTTAAATAATCAATCATCTTATCACTCAGATAATATTTTTCATCAACATCATTTTGTAAAACATCTTTTAAACGTTTAGTTAAATGTTTTTCTTTTGGCCATGTAAAAGTATTATCAGAATCATCCCGTATACCAACTATAAAAACGCGCTCTCTATTTTGTGGTACACCGTAATTTTTAGCGTTTAAAACCTTGTGGTAAATATGATAAGGGGTTGCATCTTCTAAAGGAAATATGACTGGGTTTCCGTTTACCGATTTACCTCCAAGATAATCCAACCACCGATTAAAAGTTTTGCCAGAATCATCGCTTAACAGTCCTTTTACGTTTTCAAAAATGAAATATCTTGGCTTATTTTTTACTATAAATTCGTGGCTATTATAAAATAGAACACCTCTTTTATCCTTTTCACCTTTTCTTTTACCAGCTAAAGAAAAAGCCTGGCACGGAGGCGAAGTCATGTAAATATCTAAACTTTCTTTTGGTATTTGACGATCATAAACATCGTGTGGATAATAATCTGGCTCTCCGTAATTATGGATATATGTTTGTCTGGCGTACTTATCCCAATCACAAGCAAATACAGTTTTATAATTTATATTTAAACTGTTTAAAGCTTGATTAAAAGCACCTACTCCACTAAAATCACTGCCTACATTTATCATAATTTCTTTGTTTTCATTAATCCATCCTCAATATCGCATACTAAAACCTGCTCATGCATTAATAGTATTTTAAACTCATCCTTATCCATATCCTCTTTTATACAATAGTTTTTTTCCTCAATAATTCCTTTAGAATTAATAAGCCAAAAAGGATGTCCTACTTTCATTTTAAATACTCTACTTTTTTTATCAGCCTTAAAATGACTAAACTCAATAAAGTCTTTAGAGGTCGCAACCTTTAGTTTTAATTTAATAACGTGCTCCATAATCTCCAGCTATTTTAAAAAGACTTCCAAGTCCTGTTTTGTTCATTTTTCTACAACTATCATATTTTTTATCACAGTTTTTTGACTCATAATCTGGATGGTATTTACTAATATTATGAAAATAACCTCTTCCATTTTCTCCAAATTCACCTTGTAAAGCTCCTGCAATTTTTATCCAATCTTCGTAATTAGAAGTAATATCAATTGAGTATTTATTTATTTCATTAATCAGTCTTTCTACTTTGTCACTTTCGCTCGTTGTTTTATAGTTGCTGTACGTTTTATTGGCCAATTCTGGTTTTCTCAACCTAAACGCTTTAGCTTCTGGATTGTGATACGCTTCTGAATCAAAACTAAAAAACCTTAATCTAGCATAATCCTTGCAACTTTGATCTATGTTAATGCCTATCTTTTTCAGTGATAAGTCAAAGTATTCAAAATATTTATCCAACTTTTCTGGATCGCTTATTTTCATGATTGCATAAACACCATCAATAGAAGTGCTATACCCTGTATAATAGCAGCAGGGGTGATTCATAAACAGTTCTTTTACTAATAACATACTAATACACTGATTTGTTTTTCTGTCGATGTCAAGGCAAATAAACGGCAGCTTTTCGACTATATTCTTTTCCTCTCGCCACTTTGTAAACCTAGCGGAAACAGTAATACAAGGCAAAGCTTTTTTATTCTCTTTAGAAAATGTGTTCCTATAATTATCGATTGATTTTTTTAGTTTTCCTTTTGGTTTTATGGTATGCCTTAACCAATCATCTAAATCATAATCATGAGGAACGTTGCTTTTTACATTTTCAAAAATTGAAATTTTATACATGGTTTATATTTTACCAATTTTCCTAAATTCGACTTTTACACCAGAACCCATTGAAAAACGTCTAGCATACTCCATGCCTTTGCTCATTCCATAATCAATATAAAAAACGTGTATATCTGCAAATTCTATCCAAGCTAATCCAGCGTTTATACCTTGCATTCTTTCGCTTTCAACTGTATCGTCTAAAACGCCTTCTTGAGTGTATAAAAGGTGACTCGCTAGCGGAGCTTCATTTCGATTTAAACTATCTTTTAAACACGCTCTAGCATATTTAATATTTTGCTCTATATTTCCAGCGTATGGACTTTCTATTATTACTTTTTTCATGGTTAAAACATTGTTAGTTGTTGTTGGTGTTGTTTTAGTCTTTTGTTGCCATCGTTAAAATAGTCTGTATCAAGTTTACAAGTTACCAAGTCAAAGCCTAAATTATGACATGCTATATCTAAGCTTGCTGAACCTCTGTGAGTGTCAAGTATTTTGTCTCCTTCTTTTGCGTAGTTCATTAGCAACCACTCATAAAGTTTTACTGGTTTTTGTGTTGGATGAATACGAATCTCTTTATTTTTCATGTCGTGCTGTATCATTCCATTCCAAACAATCTCACAAATATTAACGCTTTTAGTCATAGATAAATAAGCCATTTCAGCTCTGCCAAATGCAGTCCCTTTTTTATCCCAAACTAAACGACCTCCAGATAAATCATAATTATTATAAAAGTTTACACCCCAAATAATCTGATTTTTACTTACTCTTTTTACTTCATGAAAATATTTTACTGATGGTGCTACGTTTTTAAAAACATTATATTTAGTTCTTTTACTTGATTGTTTATTAGTGTTGGCACAATCTTTTAATCCTATCGCATCATTACCGCCATAAGGAGGATCGACTATTGCAAGTTCAAAGTAATCATCTGGATAACGTGCCATCATTAACATATTATCCTCGTTTGTTGCTGTTATCATAGTTTTTTTTTATTAGTCTGTTAATATTAAAAAGGCAATTCGTCATTTTTATCTATAACTTCAAATACATCGCTTTCTGTACCAATTTCGCCGCCAGTTTTATCGCTAGAATCAACAACCGTTTTTAAATAATATTTAGTAACACCTCCAGATCTTTTTTTCATATCTGTATTTTTCCCAAGTATGCGGCCAATACCTCGGGCGTTGTATTTTGCTGCTTGACTTTTATTTTGCGCACTTAAAAAATCAATAACATCGGAGCTCGACAACCACTCTCCTACCATTTTTTCATTATCTGGAAATTCAAAGAATCGAATTATCAATTCCTCCTCATAACTTTGGTCCCTAAATTGTTCGTTTCTCTGGTTAATTTTTGCAATATCTTCTAAATTAAACCAACTTCGATATCCACTTAAGTATAAAGAATAAGCTTGAGCCCAAATCTTATCCATATCTAAATCGTGCATGTGGTCAATTTCAAAAGCCCTAAAGACTAACCAACGCCTGTTTCCAGTCATATCGGTTAAAAAAGTAGTATCGTTTACAGATCCAATAAAGCTGGCCCGCCTTAAATAATCCTCAGTAAAATGTCCGTATGATCGCCTAAAGTTTATCCGTTGCCTAGTGACAAAACTTTTAAGAGAGTTAACGCTGTTTTTATTCATAACTTCTAATTCCTCCAGGTTAATAAACCAACATTTGCTCAAATATTCGACGTGATCGTTTTTTCCTGTATCAATAGGACCTTCATAATAATATTCCCTCATAAATTGGTTTGGCAATAGTTTACGCATCCATCTGGATTTACCCACACCTTGCGCTCCTTGCATTATTAAACAAATGTCATTAACTGCATCCTCATTCAATAAACATTCAACAGAGGCAACTAAAAAGCGTTTTAGTACCACTTGAAATAAATCATCATTATCTGTTTTGCAGGTTTTCGCTAAATCGCTTATGTGGTCGATTTCGCCGCCCCAGTCGTCTAAATCATTAAAATAGTTTTGAAGAGGATTGTATCTTAAACAAGTGTCTTTAGAATCAATATAAGTCCGCAAATCCTTTTCCGTCAATGGAAGATCTTCGCTGATTAGCTTTAACCTAATCGTGTTAACATCTGAATCGGTTAATATTTGCCACTCGCTTTTTGATACAGTTTGCTTTTTATTATCGTGAAAACTATCCCTAAACTCTTTTCGGCTTAATACTATATTGTGCCGAAAATCGTATTTTAAAGCCAGATAAGTGAATTGCTCTTTATACTTTCCAGTCTGCTGTTCGCGATCAAATGAGCTATCAAACTCATCAAACATTTCTTTGTCAGTTTTTGTTTTATATTTCATTTAGCTTGTATTAATGTCGATTGAAAAAAATATTGTGGTTTTTTTGCTTTGGAATACATAAATGATTTTTTAAAGGGTTACAAACTTACTACTTTTTAGGCTTATGAATTAATTCCTTTTGGAGTTTTTTAGTGGCAGAAAAGATGAGTTGATTTTTCAATACAACTTTTTCAGCATGAAAAACTATTCCTTCGTTTTCCAAACAAATAGAAACAACAGTAGGCCCATAAGTTTTTAGCAAATATTGCATTGCATGGCTTTTTGAGCTAAAAAGCTTTTTAAATCCATCGTTTTCTATAAGCTTGTAATTCATGTCAGTTCCTTATTTTTTAAAAGCTTGCTAGATAGCAAACCTCGTGATTTTTCTTTAATTTATCCATAGCTGTTTTAGTAGCTCTATACGTCTTTTTTCCTCTTTTATGTTCGCTGCCATCTGCAATAATAGTAATACCTCTACCTTTTAGATCTAAGTCTGTGATAAGATAAAAGCCATTTGAATAGCTCGCTCTGTACTCAATCTCTGCTTTTGTTGTTTTTCCTAATTCTGGATAAATAAGTGATTTGCTCATAATTCTTTTTTTTAGTTGTTTTGATGATACAAACATAATATACAACATCTTTATATATACATTCATTAACAAAGTTTTATGAGTAATAAACTAAAAAAGCAGCAAAAAAATATTATAAGATCTATAGGTGTGCATCAACATTCTGATGCACACCTTGATGCACACCCTTTAAATACTTGATTATCAACGTTTTATGAGTAAAAAGTGCAACATTCTCTAAATATCACCCTAACTTTTATATTATTCTATAATAGTTATAGGGGTTTTTTACCCTATGTTGCACTTTCTAAAACCTAAACATCACGTATTCAACGCATTATCTTAATTATAGGGGTGGGCATCAAAGGTGTGCATCAAGATTATTTAGTTGTTTTGATGCACTTTTTTACTATAGTGTTGCACTATTTTTTTATTTATATAAACTTTATCTATAATAATTAGTTGTAACAATAGACAAATCTTATAATAATAAGCAGCAAATGAAAAGATGATTGATTGCTTAACTATTGAGTTGTTAATTTATTCTTTAATAAAGCAAATCAATAAAATAAAGAGTTGTTTTAAAGACTTCTAAGCGATTGTATTGGTTAATGCTTTATATCTGTGTGTGATTGTTGTTTAAATGCCTTAGGTGTTAAGTGCGGTATGTTAGACACTAAATTTTTTAGGTACTTTGAGTGATTACCACACAGAATGCAATACTTTAACTTCTCCAATCTTTATTCATTTTTCACAGATTTGGACTTTGTTATATGGCTTTGTACAAAATTAGCTTATCTTTGTTATATAACAAATTGAAAACCCTTGTAAAATATGGGGTTTAGCTATAAAAAAATAACATATTAAAAAAAATAATGGCCTTACTAACTAGAAAAGAATTTGCAGCTCTTTGCCATACGAACCAGCAGGTCATAAATACAAATGTTCAAAGAGATAATTTAGTTGTTGAAAAGAAAAAGATCAACACCGAGAATGCTCAAAACAAAGCGTTCTTTGATCGGTATCAAAAAAAGTTTGATGATAAAAATAAATCTATAAATCAAATTTATACCGAGGTTGTAAAACCAATTCCAAAGCCAAAGAAAAAACCACTAGCCGAACCATTGCCAGCGGTAAAGAAAAAAGCAAATAAAAAACCTGCTATCGCTATTAACGATGGCAGGTCAAAAAAAGATCAAGACGATAATCCCCCCCCTAGTGCCGCTGATTTAAATAGCCAGAAAATTGTTGACTGGACATTAAGAAAAAAACAAGCTGATGCAGAGCTAGTAGAATACAGAGCGGAGCATGAGCGATTAAAAATTGAAAAGATGGCAGGTAAATTAATTCCAGTCGATTTAGTTTTTCAAATATTAAACATTCACAATAAAAGTATTTTTTCAACTTTTCAAAGTGATGCGGAAAATTTAGCCAGTGTATATTGTGAAATTTTAGCGGAAGGGGATAGGAATAAACTAGCGGAGATCACGGACAAACTTTCCACGATAATAAATTTGAACGTTGAAAAATCAAAAAACTTATCTCAAATGGAATTAGATAACGCAATTGAGGAATATTCAGAAACGCTAAACAGAGGGCAAAGAAAATAAAACTACGATAACAGCACATAGCCAAAGAAAATAACACCATGATAGCACAACAATGGAAAGACAAAGTAAATAGTTTTCAAGAAAAACTCTATAGCTATAAATCTGTAAAAGAGATTCCTAGCAAATGGATTGAGGATAATATTTTTCTACCAAAAGAGGTTTCCAGATATAATGGACGAATGAGTTACGACGTTGCGCCATATTGTAGGGAGATTGTAGATTGCTTACACCCTAGCGATCCGACCAGAATAATTGCGGTTATGAAATCCGCTCAATCTGGAATTACTCAAGGTTTAGTGGTCCCTGGGATGGCCTACATAATTTCTGAAAATCCAGATAATTTTTTGTTTACGGCTGGAGATAAAGATTTGGCAAAGAAAACAATTCGGGAGCGGTTTGATAATATAATGCAAGCCAGTAATTTAAAGCATTTGATAAGGCCCAACACTATAAGATCAAAAGGACAGAGATCTGGAGATACTGATTTATCAAAGGAATTTGCTGGCGGCTCTGCAATTATTGAAGGAACTAATAACGCTGGAAAGTTTAGATTTTTCAGCGTTAAGACTGTTTTTATGGATGATTTCGATGCTGCTCCAAAAAGCGATAAAAAAGAAGGTAGCATTGTTAAGCTTGTAGAAGCTCGACAAACTTCATTTGGTAATTTATCAAAGATGTTTCTTATTTCCACACCAACCGAAACTCAAACATCAAATATTTATGAGTCTTACTTAAAGGGCGATCAAAGAAAATGGCATTGGCTTTGCGAAAAATGCGAGGGATGGATGCCGACAGATTTTCAAATTAATTTGGTAAATAATAAACGTGCGGGAATAGTTTGGGAAACTGACGAAAATAATAAGTTAATAAAAAATAGTGTAAGATACAAGTGCCCACATTGCGGTCATAAGGTTAGTCAAAAATCAAAACATGAATTAAATCAACAAGGGGATTGGATAGCAACCGCCGAAGCAATAGAGGAAAATTATAAAAGTTACTATATTAATTCTTTGATTATTCCAGCAGGATTTTTTAGTTGGTCAGATCTTGTTAAGGAATTTTTAGAGGCATGTCCGCCAAAAAAACCTGTAAACGTTGATATGTTAAAGGCATTTTATAATGTTCGTTTGGGTTTACCATTTGAGGAAAGGGGCGAGGCTCCAAAGATTATGCAATTAATGAAAAACACAGGTAAATATGAAATTGGCGAAATTCCTGATGAATTATCAAAAGAAGATGGAAACGGAGAGATTGTTTTTATTTCACTTGCCGCTGATTTAGGTGGAATCATGAATACGGATGAAGATATTGAGGATGTAAGAATAGATTGGGCTATATCGGCATACGCTGCAAACGGTGTTAAGTATTCAATCGATCAAGGAGCTATTGGAACCTTTAAGCGAAAACATACAAAATCTAAAAAGGAAATTGAAAGCGATGACCAAAGAAAAAAATTTACTTATATGCACGGTCAGAAAAACAGCGTATGGCCTGTTTTAGAGAAAATAATAAAAAGCGATTTTATAGGGCAAAGTGGCACCGAATATATTATCAGTATCTCAATAATTGATACAGGTCATTTTACGAGGTATGCGGATCAATTTATAGGAATGTTTGATGGGAATAATCCTGTATATGGAATAAAAGGAAGGTCGGATAAAAAGTTTAGATCTGAATCAAAAGATACGCCAGCAGTTAAGAGGAGCCGAGAAAATCCTAAACTATATATAGCGGAGGTCGATCAGTTAAAAGATGAGCTGGCCAGTTATATGAAGCTCAGGAAAACGGATGACGGAACACAACCTCCAGGGTTTATGAATTTTCCAACTCCTAGGGATGGAAAATATAGTTTTAAGGACTATTTTAAACATTTTGAAAGCGAGCAAAGAAAGGAGGTAAAAGAGAACGGTCAAGTAGTTGGTTACAAGTGGGATAAAAAAACTACAATGATTGAGAATCACTTTTGGGACGTTGAAATCTATAACATTGCGGCTCCTTACATCTACATGGATTTAATTAAGCGAAGCAATCCTTCAAAATTTAGGCATTTAGATTGGGCTAGTTTTGTGGAGTTTGTTGGGGAATAGTGGAAAAGGGTTATTTCATAAGTAAACCCTTAAAACTTTGTTAATAGTAGTTTATAAAGCTTATGTTAATCTTATATTTGAGTATAATTAAAATATAAAGCCATGAAAAATCTTACAATAAACCAACTAGCTAAGAAATGTGCAAACAAAACAAACGCTACTAAAAACAAATATCATTTATTTGTAATGGATAACTTTCCTAAAAATGATTATATAGTTTTTAATCAAACAATGTGCGATATAGAAATGCACAGTAGACCTAGCTATGTAGGTAGTGATAGCCTTGTAAGATGAAAAAAATAGGCTTTAAAAACTGGAATAAAATAGAAGATACAAAACCTAACAAAGAAAAAAAATATCAGGTTTTAATCGATTGCGACGGAGAAACAAAAGAATCATTTTGCACCTATTTTGTAACTAAAAAAAGATTCCATTTTGATATGCCTCATATTAATTGGAAAGTAATTTTCTGGAAATAAAATATATAAAAAAGCTATTGTTAACCTCAATAGCTTTTTTTTATTATATTTGCTTTTATGGGAATAGTAGTTTACACCTTATCTGAATACATAACATCAAGAGAAACAAACAAGGCTAAGATTGAAGCTATAGAGCTTTTAATCGATTCTATGTATGATAAAATGATTGATGCTATTGATGATTCTGGAACAGCTTCTTATACTTTAGATGATGGTCAGATGAAAATTAGCACAGAATTTAGATCTTTAGATCAAATAATCAAAGGAATACAGGCTTTAGAAACTCAGCTACAAATGTATATTAACCGCTACAACGGCCGAACAACTATATTAAGAGGTCGATTAAACTATTAATTTATGGCTTGGTACGACTTTTTTAATAAGGAATCCAAAGAAGCTGATAAAAAAAGCGGTCTAGGCAAGCAAAAAAGCGAGCTAAAAAAATTAGATCCTAATAGTTTTGGAGGTAATTACATGCCAGCTTTTCCTAGAACAAACAACCTAGTCTACTCTGCTGCTTTCGACGGTGAAAAAACCATTGGAGAGCTTGGTAATATTTACGATTTAAAGCCAGATCACTTAAAGTTAAGACTTCGGGCTTACGAATTAGATCTTAAAACTGATTTAGTTAAGTTAATTACTGGTAAATTCTTTAAATGGTGCGTTGGTACGGGTTTAAAGTTTGAATATGAGCCAGAAAACGAAGTTTTGCAATTACTAGGCTATAACCAAGTTAGTGACGAAAACATCAATAAAAAAGAGCGGTTATTTAACCTTTGGGCAAAATCGAAATTAAGCGACTATTCAGGTCGCCAGAACTTGCACGCAAAAGCCACCGATGCTTTTAAAACTGCCTATTTGGGCGGGGATGCTCTTATTGTAATGAGATTAGAAAAAACAGGAATAAAAATACAGTTAATCGATGGCGAACAAATTGAAACGCCATTTGATGACAAAGGAAAAGGGAATAAAAACAAAATAGTTAACGGTGTTGAAGTCAGCCCAAAGGGCGAGCATGTTGCATTTTGGGTAAAAACCGACAAAAATAATAATCTAGCTGATTACGAAAGACTAAGAGCTAAAGATACTAAAGGGAATCTTATGGTATGGATGATTTACGGCGGGAAACATCGTGTAGATCATCACAGGGGTATCCCCCAAATTAGCTCAATAATGGAAAAGATTTCCAAACTTGATAGATTTGTTGAGGCTTCGGTTTCTAAAGCCGAAAAAATGGCTGATTTGGTTTACACTTTTGAGCATGATGACAATTCAACTGGAGAAAATCCGTTAGGAGGATTGGGAGCTAGAAAAATATCCAACGTTACCAATGAAGATAATACTTTTGAAGAAAGCGGCAGAACTGCCCAAGCTCTAAGGCAATCAACAAGTGGACAAGTCCTTAACCTGCCGAGAGGGGCAAAATTAAAATCAACAACAAACGAAAGCGAAGTTAATTTTGATCCATTCTATAAAGCAATTGTTAGATCGCTTTGTGCATCAAATGACATTCCGCCAGAAGTAGCTAATCAAATGTTTGAGCAGTCATATAGCAGCTCAAGAGCCGCGTTAAATATGTGGGAATATGTTATTGATATTATACGGGAATATGTGATTGTAGAGCAATTCTACAAGCCAATTAACCGTTTTTGGTGTTACTACCAATATATGAAAGGAACGCTAGATGATTCTGGTTATGATAGAGCCGTTGCAACAAATGATGAAATGGCTTTAGAAGCTTTTTATTCATCTCGATTTGTAGCGAAAAAAATGCCTCATATTGATCCACTAAAAGAAGCCAAAGCCATTAGAGAATTATTGAAAGATGATAGTCCATTAATAAGCCGAGAGCAAGCTACAGAAATGGCAAATGGTGGCGATTGGATAAGTAATTACAAAAAATACAAAAAGGAAAATTCTCGTATTGAATTGAAGCCGTTATTAGAAGAACCTAGAGAAACTAGGGAAGGGCGAGTAAATGGAAGAGGTGGCGGAAATAACGGAGAAAACAACGGAGAAAGCGCAAACGGTAACGACTAGAAATAAAAGAAATATAAAAAATGGCTTCACAAACAACTAGTAATACAGAGAATAAAAAGGTTTTATGGAGTGTTAATTTGCGACCAAAAGTAGGTCAAATCGTTACTTATTTAGGTAACGAGTGGATTAGCTTATCTGGAATAAATTCAGAGCCTTCATTAGCAAATAGCGATGATTGGATTTTATCCACAAATGGAAGCCAAGAGGTTTTAATTTATATCTCACAGTGGAACGCTGAAACTAATACACCTGAATTAATAGACGGTGATAAAAATAAATTTAGAGAAGCCTATATAATTCTTAATGATTTTACTCGTTTCGGCATAGATTGGGAAAAAGGAGATTACTTGGTCTATGATATTAACGGAGACATTTTCAAAGAACGCAATCCACTATTAAATATTGTATCGAAAGTAGGGTTTAGCAATGATTATGATGATTTAGATAATTTACCAATAATAAAAAGGACAAAGAAACCTATAAGCACCGCCACATATACGTTTGAAGCAGCTGATGTAAACAAATACATAGAATTTTCAAACGAATGCGTTGCAACGGTGCCAGATGGGTTACCTGCTGATTTAGAGTTTCAAGGAGAGCAAGTAGGCACAGGAGCCTTAACGTTTGAAGCATCAACAACACTAAATGTATTTGCAGGATTCTTAAAAGAAACGGCTGGTCAAAACGCAGTTTTTGGAATAAGAACAAAAGGCAGCGACATATCTACTATAACAGGCACACTAAAACTAGCATAATATGAATATGTCAATTATAGCAAGTGCGAGATTAAGAATAGATAATAGATCTTTTATAATTGAAATTGACACTACTAAAGCAGGTTCTGGTTCTAGTCAATTTCAATTTACAGGAGCACAAGGTAGTTATAATGTAGAGGCTATTAAGATAGGAAGTACTCAATTTCCAGAATTTTATAATGATTTAATTGGAGAACAAACGATTAACTTGCCAACTTCTGGAATTTATAGATTGTCAATAACAGCTTCTCTTTTAAATTCTTTTACTGGTTTAAGGTTTAATAATTCAGGTGATAAATTAAAGTTATTAAAAATTAATCAATTTGGTCTTTTTAAAGACACGAGGACTAATTTGTTTTTTGGATGCAGTAACTTAAATGAATTGGGAGAAGATGGAAACTATTTAAATTCAATAACAGATGGTACAAATCTTTTTAAAGATTGTGCTTTAACAGTAATTCCAACAAGAGTAAAATTTAGTAATTTGACAAACGGAACTGGTATATTAGAAGGAAATATAATAGAAACGGAAAGTGTTTCAAAACTATATATAAGAATGGAAGGTGCAAATTCTAATTCTAGTGTTTTGTTTAACGCAGGTGATTCAAAATATAATACAGAAGGAGAAACAGCAAAGGACTTATTAATAGCTGATCATAGTTGGAGGTTTATCGACGGAGGGCTAGAATAAATAATATTAACAAACAAATAAATAAACACAATGGCAGAACCACAAAATACATTAAAATACGCTGAAATAAACAACCTAGCAAGCTTAGGGCAGTTTGGAGTAAGACAATTAGCAACTGGAGAAACAAGCACAACAGGCGAGAAGTTTATGGCTGTTTACGCCAATGTAGATAGTGATTTTACGGTTGCATCCACAAGCGGTGGCGATGCTTCATTTACAGTAAAATTATTAGCTGGAGGTTCTTTAGTTGGACCTTACAAAAACATCACAGGATTAACGGGGGATATCTTATGTTTTAAAAGCGATGAATTATGAGACTCGGATTCGGATTAGGCTTAGAATATTCTAAGTTAAACGGTGGTGGAGGGTCTGGTTTTGAAGGAATGTTAAACTTATTTCCTAACGCATCTTTAGGATTAAGCCTAGATAAACTAGATAAAAACTATACAGGATTTTGTATTAAAGTTAGGAGGTCTAGTGACAACGCAGAACTAGATATAGGATTTGTAAATAATGAATTAGATACTGCAAGTTTATTAGATTTTGTAGGTTCTGGAAATGGTTTTGTAAGTATTATATACGACCAAGTAGGAAGTAACAACATGACTCAGACCACTGCAAATCTACAGGGTCAAATAGTCTCTAATGGTTCAGTAATTCTTAAAGGGGGAAAACCTTGTATTATCAGAAGTGCAGATAATAACGGTGGTTACTTATCCACTTATGCACCTAATGATGGAGTAGCCGTCAAGGGCATGTTTTACGTCGGAGATAATGAGGGAAAGAATTCGGTAATATTAGGCAGTAATTATGGGGTTAATGATTTTTTAGGAGTTGTAACACCTGATTCTTCGAACACCAGAGTAAACGATAATTTAAATGTAAATAACTTACAGGTAATTAATGGTATTTCAAAAAACTTCACTACTAGAGGTCAGTTTTTTACAGATACTAATAATCAATTTTTAATTTATCTTAATATTGATTTTGCTTTTGATGACAATGTTTTAGGTCTAGGATTTAGGGCAGATAACCCTTCTAATTTTGGAATGTTTACGTTTCAAGAATTAGTAATTTTTGAAAATACAGATGATGCGGTTGCTAAAGAAAATAATATTAATTCAAGATATAACAACATATACTAATGTACTACAAAGGAACAAAAGAACAATGCGAAGATTATAATACAAAGGTAACTTTAGGAGAAAACTACCAAGGTTCAACAACTTCTTGGGCAAATGTTACAAGCAACCAAAACGGACAAGGCTTTGCAATACTAAAGCACGAGAACTACGAAAGTGACATGACCTTAATAGATAAAATTCCAGATAGTTGGTATAATAATACAGAATTATGAAAAAAATTAAAAACTACTTTAAAAGAACACGCCACCATTTACACGCCATTGTAGGCATAACAGGAGGATTCCTAGCTTGTTTATCTTTATCATGGGTTTGGCTAGGTTTTAGGAATTTAGAGGCACTAGATAAGGCTATTTTATTCCTACCTCTAGCTTTTATCATTGGCTTAATCTGGGAATGGAGACAAGGAGAAATTAATAATTGGGATATTGTGGTTAGTGGTATAGCAATTTCAACAGGAGTCTATTTAGGCGGATTATTATTTTAACAAATAAACAATTTATTATGAAAAAACTACCTAAAAAATGGAATTAAAACAATACTTTAATTTATTCTTAGAAACATTTTCAGATTACTGGAATGAAATTAAAATAGCGATATATTTTCTATTTGTTTATTTAAGCTTAGATATTGATGTGGTCAAAGTTTTAATTTGGCTAATGGTTTCTGATACTGTTTTAGGGTCTTTAAAATCTATTTTTGTAACCAAAATGAGATTTAATTTTAATATTTTACTTTTTGGAATTGTTGCTAAATGCGCCATTTTATCCGTTCCTATGATCTTCGCTCTTGCTGCTTTAGGGCTTGGTTATGACTTTAAATTTTTAGTTGAAATGGTAATGAAAATATTAATAATTTCCGAAACAATAAGCGCCATAAATAATGTACTTTCAATAAAAGATAATAATGCAATTGTAAGTACTGATTATATCAGTAAAATGTTACATGCTATACGAGATTTTTTTAAAAGTTATTTAGATAAAATATTAAATTACATAAAAAACAACCAATGAAAACAATTGAGCAAAGATTAGAATTATTAGAAAACAAATTATTAACGCCAAAAGATTTTTCGGTTCGGGAATATCTTAATTACGGAAGTCATTCTGTAGTTACAAAATCGGATAGAGAATTAATTTTGCATGAGTTTGAATTATTATCCGTAGTTGAGCAACAACAAAACTTATCTATCTTATGGGCGTTACAGCCATACAGAACCGACGCTGGTTTTGCTTTCTTTATTACTTGCGGTAAACGTACGTTAAGGCATGAGTTAAGCAAGGATAGGAGCGGAGACAGCGTTCATTTATGGGGAGCGGTAGACATTACCACGCAAGACGAGGATAAAATGATCTATTTATCTAATTTTTTCAAAAATAAATGGATTGGCGGATTTAAGCATTATCAAAGTAAGCATTTTATTCACGCAGATATAGGAACAAACAGAAGATGGTAGTAAAAACAAACAGAAGATGGTAGATCCAAAACCGAGTTACAAAGAAAAAAACGGAACCACAAGAGTAGGCGATAGTCTCAGATGGTTGGTTGAAAAAGGAACTAAAGTTGCTCCAGAGCTTTTACAACTTGCTGGAAGTTTTACAGGAATTAAGGGTTTAGGCGATTTAGTGAATAAAATAAATGATTCACCAGACCTTTCCGAAATGGATAAAAAAATGCTTAATTCACAGGCAGAATTAGATAAAATAGAAATGCAAGAAATTACAAAACGCTGGCAATCGGATATGGAGTCAGATTCTTGGGCTTCAAAAAATATACGTCCCTATGCTACTGCTGGAACTTTAGTTTTTACTTTTATAATTATGATTTTAGATTCTGCAATTAAAAGTTTTAAAGTTGAAGATCATTGGGTTAATCTTTTAGTCACTTTATTATCATTAATGGTGGTTGCCTTATTTGGATCAAGAGGTTATGAAAAGATTAAAGGTGTAGCTGGAAAGTTAAGGTAAATTAGCTATCAAAAAAAATAAAACTATCAAAAAAACTTATGATAAAAAAATAATCGTTAATATTGTAATATGAATTTTCAACTAGCTAAAGAGATTTACGGATTGACGCCATTTTGCGTTGATTCTTTTACGTTACCAGCCATGCTTTCAGTTTTAAGCGATGTAAAGAACGGAATCAAATTTGACACTCTTAAAGATATTAAAAATGATTCTTTTGACATTGTATTTAATAGTGAAGATCGGTTAATTAGGCGGACTTATGAATTAGAAAACCAAGACGAATTTAACGGCGTTGGAATTGTAAAAATAAACGGACCTATTTTAATGGGCGGAGGTGCTTCGACTTTAGGAATGTTAGACGTTTCAAAAAACGTTTTATCGATGGCGAAAGACAACCGCGTTAAAGGATTTATTTTTGACATGGATTCTGGTGGAGGCTCCACAGCTGCGGTTGAAATAATGGTCGACACGATTAACGAGGTTAAAGCAATGGACAAGCCAGTTTACGTTTTAATCTCGAAAGGAGGAACACTAGCCAGTGCGGCTTATGGCATAGCCAGCGCCGCTGATGGTATATACTATCAAAGTGATATGTCAATGGTTGGAAGTTTAGGAACCATGTTACAGACAGAGGGAAGGCAAGCCAATAGCGAAAAGGACGGAGTTAAATATATTAGACTTTATGCCACAAAATCAGTTTTAAAAAATAAGCCAATTGAGGAGGCTTTAAATAATGATAATTATACTTTATTAGTTAATGAGCTTTTAGATCCAGTTAATGAAAGGTTTATTTCTACATTACAGGAAAATAGACCTAAATTAACAAACGAGCAACTTAATGGAAATGCAATATTTGCAAAAGACGACACAGGAGTTTACCTAGATGGAAGATCTACAATGGAGGATTTATTCCAAAAAATAATAACAAACAACAATATTACCAATATTAATTTTAATTCAAAAACAATGACAAAACAGGAACTTAAAAACACGCATCCAGAGCTTTTTAGCGAGGTTCTTGCTATGGGTGTAACTGCTGAATCCGAAAGAGTCCAAAGCTGGTTGGCTCATTCAGAAACTGATTCCAAAGCGGTGATGGAAGGGATTGAAAGCGGCTTGGAGATATCAAATTCTCAACGCGAAAAATTGCTAGTTAAATCTAGCAAAATGAAAACAGTTGAGCAACTAGAAAAAGAATCTAATATAGATTTACAAACTGGGGAATCAACTCTTGATGCTGGACTTTCCGATGAACAAAAGGAACTAAACTCAGCATTTAACTTTAAACTCAAATAAATTATGAGCATAAACGCAACACAAAGAAATGCAACCAACAACCAATCAACGGTTGATTTCGTAAGACAAAATTTATTCCTATATGGCGCTAGATTTGCCAAGGGAGTTTTAGCTAACAACTTAGACCCAGCGGCGTCTCAAAACGCCACAACAGGTCAGTTGGTTGTTAGAGACACCGGTACGGCTGGTCAAGTTGAATTAGCAACTGCAAGTAATTTAGCCGACGTGATAGGTATTACTTTCATGAATGATGAAACTTTAGCCTCAGGTGCAACCGCTGCTATTGATTACGCTATCAGCGGGGATATTGACGGTACTCTTTTACAACTACCAACAAGTGTGACGCTTGATACCGTTGTAGGAAACAAGGCTTTAAGAGACGTATTAAACGATTTAGGATTTGTGATATTCGCAGTCCAAGAACAAACTAAAATAGACAACTAATGGCGATCACAATTCAGAATCACACAAAAACGATTGCCAGTAAGGTAGTCGGAACTTTTGTTGAAGATAAACCAGTTTTAGCAGGATTTTCAGGATTCTTTCCTAGAGAAACAGCAATGACTTTGGAAGTAGATTTAGAGGTTCAACGGGATAACGATAGCATAGCCGTAGACGTTCGAAGATTTACGGAAGGGAATAAAAATAAATTCAGCATTGTTACTGAAAAGAAATTTCAACCTCCATATTTTCGTGAGGAATATGATTTTCAAAGAGATGAAGTTTACATGAGTACTATCGCTTTAGGCGTTGGATTGGAAAATTCAAACGTTAACGCAATTATCGCTCAAAATGCGCTTAAAAATATTCGTAAAATGCGATCTAAAATTGAAAGATCAATTAGAAAGCAGCAAGCGGATGTGATGCAGACTGGAATTGTTGAGCTAATTAATGGTGATTCTATTGATTATAAAAGAAAGGCGGCTTCAATGGTTGATTTAGGGGCTGATGAATACTTTAACAAGGCTACCGCTAATCCTTTAGCTAGTCTAAAAAACGCAGGTACTTTTTTAAGAGACGTTGGAGCAAGTTCTTCAATGACACTTAATATGGTAATGCGTGGAGAAGGTTTAGCCGCTTTATTAACTAATCCAGTTTTTAAAGCCAAAGCTGATAACAGACGTATTAACCGTGCTGATGTACAATCTCCAGAATTTGACAACGTTACTGGTTTTGCTTTTCACGGTCAAGTAGCCGCTGGAGATTTTAATATCAATCTTTGGACTTACAACCAAAAGTACACACAAGCAGACGGAACTACAGCGTATTATTTAGACGCTAACAAAGCGGTTTTTATACCAGATGATTTTATGGCAAAAACAGTTTTTGGAGGATTACCTAACATGGTAGATCGTCAAATAGGTGGCGAAAACGCGTCAATGCCATCTATAACAGAAGCTGAATTTTTGCTTAGAGCTTATTCAGATTCTAAAACGATGAGTTCAACTCTTGAAATCACATCTGCTCCATTGGCAATGCCAATCACAATCGACAGAATTTACACAGCACAGGTACTCGCGTAAAAGCGCAGTAATAAGTATAATTTAATGGCGGTGTAAAAACCGCCTTAATAAAAAAACAGATGAAACAGTATAAAATTAAAACTTTTAAGCATCTTTTGGCAAATAACAAAATTGCCGTAAAGGGCGAAATTGTTAATGAATCAAAATTTGTAAACGTCACAGAGAGCCTTAAAGGAGGTTTTGTTGAAGAGGTAAAAAAAGAGCCAAAGGATCAGAAAAAACCTAAACCAGATAAGAAATAAATAATGAGCGGAAAACTATTAGCAAAAGCCAGAAGGGACGCTAAAAAAATTATGAAGGGCGGATTTGGTGAAAAAATCACTTTAATCCATCCAGTTAGCGGCTTAACTATCGAAACAGATGGTTTAGCCTCTAAACATCATATTAATTTCGATTCTGATGGTTTACCTGTTAATAGTAAAAATGCTCATATTTGTTTAGATGAAGCGGATTTGTTAAGCAAAGATTATAACCCTAGGGATAATAATAATGAAGTAAATCTATTGAATCACTTAGTTAATGTAAAAGATTCAACAGGTAATTTAAGAAATTACGTTATTACCGAAAACTTTCCAGACGAAACTTTAGGAATGATAACTTGTATATTAGGCGATTATGGCACTGATTAACACTATTATTGAACCTTCGGGCGTTGAGCTTATTAAGCATAAGATTGCCGCTATCCTTAAAACGGAATTGGAGAATCAAAAAGTATTACAAGAAGATACTTTTCCGATTAATGTTTTCGTTGATCGAATGGTTCCAATTGATAAGAGCGAAATTTTAGTCATTAATGTAAGATTTGAAAGCTTAAATCCAGAATCTATAAACCAGCATGGCTCGCAAGAAGATGCCACATTTACAATTGATACCTGGGCAGTAGCTAAACAGACTTCGACAAAAAGAGGGGACTTGCTAAGCACGAATCTGAGGGACAAAATCACTTTTCAGATTAAGGCAATTTTGCAAAGTAATTTTTATGTGACATTAGATTTTGTTCCTGGTTTGGTTATGTCATCAAACGTTCAGAATATCGAACCTTATGAGCCAAATAATAATCAAGACGCAAGTTTTGTGAGCATGGCACGGCTTAATCATAATGTTAGATTTTACCAAGATTACAAAGTTTGGGAAGGTGTAGAGATAACAAATAATCTTACAAACGTCAAATTATCCAATACAGAATTAGGATATAAATACGAATTAATTAATTAATTAAAAATAAAAAAAACTATGGCAGCAATTTCAACGGCAGTAGGTTTAGAGCGTAGAGCCAGAGTGGCTGGTTACAGAATCACTAAAGGATTCTTTAACGATACCAGCGCAAATCTAAACCAAATTATTGCAATATTTGGAGAAGCCAACACGGCGAACCAAGGGACTTTAGATACCGTAAAAAAAGAAGTCACCTCGGCTCAAGAAGCTGGAGAGCTTTATGGTTTTGGTAGTCCAATTCATCAAATTTTAAGAATTTTACGTCCCGTAAATTCACCAGGAGTTGCGGGTATTCCTACAGTAGTATTTCCGCAAGAAACCGCAAACGATGCAACCGCTACATCTATAGAATGGACAGTTACAGGTAACGCGACAAAAAACGCAACTCATACCTTAAAAGTAAACGGAAGGGATAATTTAGATTTCCAGACTTATGATTATTCAGTTGTTAAGGATGATACACCAACTCAAATAGCGGCTAAAGTTGTTTTAGCTGTTAACTCGGTTTTAGGTTCTGGATTTACAGCAACTTCAACGGGGGCTGTGGTTACATTTACAACTAAATGGAAAGGAGCGACAAGCAAGGAGGGTAATGTAGTGATAAGCAATGAAGGAGATTCTGCTGGAGTTACTTATTCTCAAACAAACAGGACGGAAGGAGCTGGAACGGTAGATTTACTACCTAGTCTCGCTCAATTTGGATCTACGTGGTATACTTCTATAATTAATCCTTACGTTGATAAGCTGGAAGCTTTTGAACAATTTAATGGTATACCCTATGGAACAACACCAACTGGAAGGTATAATCCGATTGACTTTAAACCTTCTTTAGCTTTTTTCGGTAGCACTTTAGATGATAAGGACGATTTGGTAGCAATAACAGGAGCCACGGATAGAATAAGTCAGGTTACTAACGTGCTTTGCCCAGCTCCAAAATCAGATGGATGCACGTGGGAAGCTGCTTCAAACATGGTTGCAATATTCGCAAGAATAGCTCAAGACACGCCACAGTTAACGGTAAACAATCAAAGTTATCCAGATATGCCAACTCCTAATTCTGGAGATATTGGCGATATGTCCGACTATAATAATAGAGATTTATTAGTCAAAAAAGGATGCTCAACTGTTATTTTGGAAAACGGAGCATATAAGGTTCAGGATTTAGTTACAACCTATCATCCAGAAGGAGAGGTTCCTTTGCAATATGCTTATCCTAGAAACCTAAACATAGATTTTAATGTTAGGGAGGGTTACGGGATTTTAGAAACTCTAAGCGTAAAAGATCACGTTATTATAGCAGATAATCAAGTTTCAGACGCTCAGAGAACTATTAAACCAAGGCAATGGCAAAGTATCTTGTCTGATTACTTTGAAGATTTAGCAACTAGGGCCTTGATTACTGATCCAGAATTTTCAAAAGAAAGTTGTTCAGTTCAAAGGGGAGAATCAAATCCAGATAGGTTTGAAACTTTTTTCAGATACAAAAGAACTGGGATTGCTAGAATAGAATCAACCACAGTGGAGGCTGGATTTTAATTAACCAATACAAAAAACAAAAACAAAATGGCAAAATACACAGGAGGAGACATTATAGAAATAACCTGCAACCACCCGACTTTAGGAAGCTTTAAATTTGCTACTAAATCCAACGAATCTTACACGCTCGATCCAGGTGGTTTTAGATCCAACGATGACGCAAATATGATTACTGGTGGAGGTGAATTTATCGATCAAGTTAATAGGGTCCGCTGGTCTTTTGAAGGGCCTTTGCAAGCTGATTTCATAAGCAATAACGAGCTTTTAAATCTACCAAAATTGGCTGAAAATACAGATTTAGCCACGTGGACTTTTACGCATATTTCTGGAATCACATGGAGAGGTAGAGGAAAGTTTGTTGGAGACATACAAATCGATAGCAACACGGCCCAGTTAACAGCTAAAATCGCTGGAGGTGGTAAGCTAGAGCAACTTTAATAATAACGCATTAGGCTTGCTTAAAAGCAGCATAGAGAGTAAATTAATCAACGGCGGTGTAATAACCGCCATAATATCAAACCAATGAGCAAAGTAAACAAAGAAGTCGCCTTTAAAGATGTAAAAAGTTATTTAGAGAAACATTTAAAAAAAGAATTTAGAAGAGGTAAAATGCCAGATTCTAAAATTTATGATGAATACGAGGACATGATTGAAGCCGTTGAAGATGGCTTGTTAATTATAGATTCAAAAGGAAAAGTTGAATATACCTTAAGATACCCTTTATTTACGGATAAAGAAGATTCCTCTTTGGCTATTAAAAAAGTTGAAATTAGAAGCAGGATTAAAGCTGCGGATAAGCATGTTTTAATGGACGGATTGGAAGTACAAAAAAAGTTAGGAACCTACACTTTGAGAATAATTGCCTATATAACCATGCTTCAAGAAGTGGATATTAAGGAATTAGAAAAGGATGATTTCGACACTTTAAATCAACTTTGCTCGGTTTTTTAGATGGGTGGCTAGCGGCTGCAAACATTGACGACATGATTAAATCGGTAGTTAATGAGCATCACTGGTCGCCTTCTATTATCGATCAAATGTACCTAGATCACCTAGATTATCATGGAATAGGTTATTGGTATGATAATGCAAAAGAAATGCATGATAAAATGAAAAAACCCGGTAAGTAATTACTGGGTTTTTTTTATGATTAGTATTTTACTACTCCTTTTCAAAGAAATCAATCTTTCGATCACCTCCAGAAAGTCTTTTGTACTCTAACTGGTTTAAATTGTTTTTATTGATTTTGTCAGCTACTAAATTAATACTGTTTGCTGAATAGTGAGTAACACTTCCACGTCTTACATCCATCAAAAATTCTGAAAGCATTTTGTTTAAATCGTCTGAATTTTTGACCTCAAAATTTAGGTCTCTTTTGTTGTCGTTTTCTTTTAAATTGTTTTCCATTTGTGAATTGTTTTTGTTTGTTGAATCTTCTTGCATTGTTTCTAGGGTTTTAAAGTTATTTTTTCTAAGTTCTCTTTTTATTAAAATTATTAGCCTTCTCGTTTCTATGACTTGAGGGTTTAAGTGGTTGACTCTTGCTCTTAATGAACTAGCGATATAAGAATCTGTTAGATTTTCTATCGTTTTTCTTTGATTTTCTTTAACTTTTTCAGGATTATTTTTTTTCCATTTTCCAGCAGCTTTCATACATTTTTCAGAATTATTCTTATAGTATTTTTTTTGACGTTTTTTGACTTTTTCAGAATAGTCTTTTTTCCATTTTCTATAAAATTCCTTAACTTTTTCACAATCTCCCTCATTCCGCTTTATATTAACACCGTTTATGCATTGTTTACACTTAGAACCTAAACCATATTTTCCACCTTTTTGACTATGAAAAAACTCCTTAGTTGCTAACATTTCTATTTTACAACCAGTACAAATTTTAGTATTCTCAACATTTGCCGCTTCCATAAGTTTATATTTTTGACAAACATAATAAACAAATAAACCCTATAAACAATAATTAACAAAGTTTTAGTAAAATAATATAAACCCACAAAAACAACTTACCATATATTTTTTTATTATTTTTGTAGCTATGGCCGCAACGATTAAAGCTCCCGTTATATTTACAGCAAATGATAAGCTGAGTCCTACATTAAGACGAATGAGCGCCAACGTGCATGGCTTCGCTTCTAAGGCTTCCGTGGGTATTGCAAGGGTTGAACATCGTTTTAATAGATTATTAAGTCCTATAAGAAGGGCTAGTAGAATGTTAAGCGGTTTTGGTTTGGCTGTTGGGGCATTTGCCGCCTTTAGTATTGTTACGGGAGCGGTTGGAATAATGATTGATTTTGAACAAGCTAACGCCAATGTTGCCTCTGTTTTAGGAACTACGGTAGATAAAACTGTCAAACTCCAACAATCCGCCAAACAATATGGCGCCACAACATCTTTTACAGCCACCGAGGTTGCTGGACTTCAAACGGAATTAGCAAAATTAGGTTTTACTCAAACTGAAATAATTGGAGCAACAGCAGCGACTTTGGATTTAGCCGCTGCTACTAAAACAGAATTACCTCAAGCAGCTAAACAAGTTGGAGCAGCTATAAGAGCCTTTGGACTTAACGCAAAAGATTCCGCTAGGGTTTCAGACGTATTTGCTGCATCTACTTCAAAATCTGGTCTAAATATGGAATTTTTAGACACTGCAATGTCTAAAGTTGCGCCAGTTGCTAAACAATTTGGATTTTCAATTGAAGCGTCTACCGCTCTGCTTGGAAAATTAGCTGATGCAGGTTTTGACGCTTCAACCGCTGCTACATCTACCAGAAGTATTTTATTAAATTTAGCTGATGGAAATGGAAAACTAGCTAAAGCATTAGGCGGTCCAGTTAAATCTCTACCAGATTTAGTTTCTGGATTAAAAAAATTAAAAGCCGAGGGAATAGATTTAGCATCTGCTTTAGAATTAACAGATAAACGATCCGTTGCGGCTTTTGCTACTTTTATGGAAAATGCGGATGCAGCAGAAACTTTAGAAAAAGCTTTGAAAAATTCAGCTAATGCGGCCAGAGATATGGCCGCTAAACAATTAGATACTTTAGGAGGTAGTTTAATTTTATTAAATTCTGCTTATGAAGGTTTGATATTATCAATAGATGATGGAACTGGAGCTTTTGGCGGATTTATTAGAAGGGTTGTCGATATATCAACCGAAATATTAAGTTTGCTAAGTGGAACGGAAGCTCTCAAAAGTACATTAGACGCAAATGAATTAAGCATAAGATCGGCAGCCGAAACGAGTTTATTTTTATTGAAAGCTACGGGATTATTAATTGGATCTTTTGTTATAATTAAAGGATTAATAATTGCTACAAAAATAGCTTTATTTGCTTATAATGTAGTGATGGGAATAAATACCGCAATAACACAAACAAACAAGAGGGCCTTAATACAGAACGCTGTGGCGCAAGGAGCTTACAGAACCGCTATGTTGATAGGAACTGCGGTTACTTGGTTGGCAAATTCGGCTTTTATAGCTTTAGCTATATCTGTAATTGCAGCAACATGGCCAATATTAGCGATTATTGCAGCCGTTCTAGCAGTCGTTTATATATTTCTTTATTGGGATGAAATTGTGGCTTTTTTCGGGAAGCAATTTACTAAATTTACAGAAATGCTAGGAACGGCTTGGGCTACAATTACTAAATTTTTTCAAGAGTTTGATTTTTTAGACTTTTTCAAAGGAATTGGAAACGCATTGATTACTTTCTTCCTGCTTCCTTTAAAATCCATGTTGTTTATTTTATCTCAATTGCCTGGAAAACTTGGATCTTTAGCAAGCGTTGGATTGGACAAGCTCAATGAAATGGAAGCGAATTTTAATTTTGATAGGAATGGAGATGAAAGCGGTGTTTTGCCAAATAGTTCGCAAGCAGCAAGTCAGCAAACTACAGAAACAATAAGAGATAGTAATGTTAGAATTGACGTCAGAGACAAGGGTGGTAATGTGGAGAAAGTCTTTCAAGACGGAACCGCTATACCTATAAGCATGCAGAATACTGTAGGAGTTTTAAACTATGGTAATTAGTTAATTAGTTAATAAAAAAGATAAGCCATGTCAACAAGCAAAAAAAGATAAGCCATGTCAACAAAAGATATAAATTTATTTGAAGGAGGATCTGGAGGGGAAATGAGAATTTTAAATTCTGATTTGCTTATGTCGGAAACTATTTATCAGACTATTTATTTAGCTTTATACGGTGGCAACGTTGAACAAGATACAACGGAAGATGAAAGCGATTTGGAAGAAAATTTTGATTATTGGGGTAACCAATTATTTTATTCTAACAATCCAGATAAATGGTTTAATTCACAAACCGAAAGAGTTTTGTCAACCGTTGCATTAAATGGAGAGGGTAGAAAATTAATAGAAGATGCAGTTAATGCGGATTTGCAATTTCTTAACAATGTAGTTAATTTTGAAGTTGAGGTAAATATTGCCGCTAATAATAAAGCCGAAATAATAATAGCAATATCAGAATTTCAAAATCAAGCTAATCGACAATTAAAAATGGCGTGGGATAATTCAAGAAACGAGTTGATAATTCAAGAGATTATATGAAAACAATAATAGAATTAAAAGAGCAAATATCTAACGACCTTAGAAACCGTTTAAATTTATCGGATGATAAATTAAAGAAAGTTTTGGACGCCTTTTCTGGTGTTTTAGCCGCTCAGTTTAAATTAGCCTATTTAGGGATTGAAGATGCTCAAAGAAACCTTTATCCAGATACGGCGGACACTTTTGAAAATGGCGGATCTCTAAATAGATTAGGCAGTATTTACCTTAATAGAGATATAAGACCAGCCACCTCTGCAATTTATAGGGTAAATGTTACAGGCGTAGAGGATAGCGTTTTAAGGAGTGGATTAACCTTTAAATCAAATATTGATTCATCAAATCCAAATAAATTATATATTTTGGAAAATGAATACACGCTTACAGGCACGGATGATATAATTACTGTGAGATCAATTGGTGGCGGATTGGATTATTTACAAGACAACGGAAATAACTTAACAATCACCGAACCAGTTATTGGTGTAGATAAAACGGTGGTAATAAATAAACCTAGTAGCGGAGCTATTTTTACTGATCCTTTGGCCGCTGAAACAACGCAGGAATTTAGAAATTCTATATTAAACGCAATTCAATTAGAACCACAAGGCGGTTCAAAATCCGATTACAGAATATGGGCTTCCGACGCTGCTGGAGTTCGCTTTGTTTATCCTTACGTAAAAGATGGAGAGGCTGGAACAGTTCAAATATTTGTAGAATCATCTGGAAATGCTGGAGTACCTAGTCAAGCTATTTTAGATGAGGTGGAGGAGGTTATTAATTTTGATCCAGACGAAACTAAACCAACAGCTCAAAGAGCAAGAAGGCCTATACAGGTAAACTTAGAGGTTGTTCCAATTGATCCTGTAGATGTAGAGATAAACATTACAGGATTAGAAGATAGCAGCACATCGGTTAGGGATTCAATTGAGCTTAATTTAATTGAGTTTCTAAAAAATATAAGGCCGTTTGTTGATGGATCAGATCTTCTAAGGAACAAAAACGATATTCTTTATTCCGCCAAACTTCAAGGAGTTGTCAGCGATGTTTTAGATCCAGATAATTTCTTTAATAATTTTAGTATGTTAATAGATGGAGTCAGTCAAACTAGCTTTATTTTTAGCAGGGAAAAAATACCAAACCTTATAAACGTAAATTATTTATAATGGGTAAAATAAATCCAAGAGATCAAAAAACACAACATGGCTCAAATACCCAATTTGGATATAATACTCCTCATAAATATCCAGCAACTTCTGTCCAAACCGAGGATGACATTATAGTAACGGAGCTTACTAATTTAGTTGATGAATTATACCCTACCGGTAGAGCTTTTTATAAACCAAAAGGAGGTACTTTTGATTTGTTGCATGACGCAATTAATTTAAGCTTTTTAAGATTTATAAATGAATACACTAATTTAATAAACGCCAGCATTCCAGATAATGAAAACTTTACAAAAGAAGATGCTTCATTTTTAGAATACAAATATGGATTAACCGATAGAACGGGAAATGATTTAGATTTTAGAAAATCTGCTTTAAGGAGAAAAATTGGTCATCCAAACAATATAAAGGCTAGACAGGGAAGGAGTTTTATAGAGGATCAGTTAAGGCTTTCTGGATTTAATGTTCGAGTTTATGAAAATACACCTACATTTAGTGCGGGCGGTGGCGGTATTAGTATTACTAAGCCGGTTCCGATATACAAAACGCCAGGGGAGGTTAGTGGCTCAGTTGTAGATGCAACTCAGCACGGAGGAGATACTCAACATGGGGAGGGGACTTTTCATGGCGGAGTAACCTTTGAGGTTATTGCAAATAAAATAGATCCTGATGAATCTTATGGAGTTGGTGACAACTTATGGGCCAGCTTTTTTATTGGAGGGGATGAGCTAGGTCAAACCGCTGTAATTTCAGAAAGCAGAAGGCGGGAGTTTAGAGAATTAGTATTAAAATTAAAGCCAGCCCATTTAGCTGCCTATATATTCGTTAACTTTACAAATTCATCACTAGGAACAATACGAAATTAAAAAACAAAGTAGCAACAAACAAAAAATAAAAAAATGGCCAGAAATAAAGCAACCTTGCAAAACATAGACCTTTCAGATCCTTCAAACTATCTAAACGGCAGGATAAAAGATAACACAGGGTCTGGAGATGGAACACCTGTTAACGAAAGAGTTTATGGAGATTTTCATCAGCTAGTCGCGAAGCTTATGAATTTATCTGGATTAAGCTTCAACAATTTACCAGAAAATGAAACAAACGGCTACCAATTTATTGATTCACTAAGAAGTTTAGCCACTAAAAATGATCTAAATTATGAATTAAGTAAATCTGGAAGCGTTTTAACTTTGCCTATTCGATTAGGTAAGGTTACCAATAACGAAATATTCAGAGCAAAAGCAACTTTTGACAAAGGAAGCGAAACTACAATTCGTGGTACTTTAGACAATGCTAATAAGTCAGTAATTTACTTAGGAACTTTTAAACAGGATGAATATGTAAGAATAATTAACACAACGGCCAGCGTGCTAATTATACGAGAGGTAGACGCGTTTAATTTAGGAACAATAGTAGAGGAGCTAAATTACTTAAAAGCGGCTACTCAGACGCAAGAAAACACGGGAACAACCGACGAGTCAGCTACAACGCCTCTAACAAATAAAACAGTATTCACAAAAAGAGTTAATGGCGATGATAGTGATGATTATTTAGCCACAACCGATAGAAATGGCTTATTATCTTCTGAATTTTGGGATATAATTAATGGAATTGGAACGCCAGCTTTAAGAAATAGGGGGCGTTTTGTTTTGGGAGATATTGGCGGAATATCAGTAGGTACTAATTTTGTTTCAAACGGTCAAATAACCGCTAAATGCACAGCTTCTCCTAGTGGAGCCACAGAGGTGGAAATAACATTTACCAACACTATGGACAGCTTAAATTACAGATTAGATTTAAGTGTTGAAAGCTTAGGAACGTTTGATTTTGATAATGATTTTCTTCCAATACCGTTTAAAAAAGTCAGCACTTCGAAAGCTAAAATATACGTTGAAGAAACTACAGATCCTATACAGAACATACAAATTCACGTCGACGTAATACAATTATAAACTACACTCCATGAGAACAATAAGAGATTTACCAATCGTACAGGACGGAAATAATACTTTATTTCCAGATGGACAAATTAAAAACGAAACGGCAACGGATCCAGGCACGCCTGTGGTTCGTGAAATATATGGAGATGTTATAACTAACATTTATAAAATAATAAGAGATGCGGGGCTTGATTTTACAGAAACAGAGGATAGTGAAAGCACTCAATATCAGCTCCTTGACGCTTTAAAAGTTTTCACTAATGAATTAAACGACACTATGCAAGTGTTAACAGTTAATGGATTAAAAGTGTCTATTAATGTTAGCCTTGATAATTTACCAAATAATTATTTTTTTATATGTCAAGTTTCTGATTCTTTGTCTTCTGGAGCCACCTACGAATTAGAAGGCTCTGGAGATAATACCTATAATTTTAGCGTACAATCAAATATAAATTCATCTTCGCAGGTTCTTTTAATTGTTAACAAATTTTCAAATGTTAGGTTGATTGACTTATCAAAGGAAACAGTACAAAACACCATAAGCTTACCCTATAGCGGTCTGTTAAGCTATAATTCAACCAATACTAGCTATTATTTATCCGATGGATTTATTTTAACTAACGGACCTCAATCTACAAACGTTCAACAAGTTATTAGAGTAGATCAAGGCGATAACGACATTTTAATTTATGATGCAGTAATTCATAAAGGAGCTTTAATTTGTTTAGCAAAAACAGACGCCGCCACGGTTTACGATATTTATGTTTTCAACTTGACAAATTTGGAAACCGTAGTAAATAAATTTACAGTAACTCAACAAACATCAACCGATCACGTTCCATATTTATTTGCTGATGATGGATTTATTTACCTAAGTAATAACGGTAATAATACCGCCGATGATTTTAAGGTAAGATCTTATTCTTTTGATTCGGAAACTTTTGAATTTACTCAATCCTCAGATATTACTTTAAATTCTGATTTTCAAAAATCTACAAACTATTTTATAAAGGATTCAAAGTTTTACACTTTTATAGGTGGCAATATTTACAGTTATCCTTTTACTGGAGAAACTAGAAACTTTGAAAAATTTATAAATAATACTAACGGTCAGATTTTTGTTCAAGATTCTAAGATTTATTTTAGAAGTGGATTTATTGGTAATTTGTGGAACATATAAAACATGTTAAAACTAGATGCAGATGAGGTTATTAAATTGACTGTGAAACTTGAAACTCTTCATAGGTCTGCTTTACCTAGTGCGGTTCGTAATACGCTCAACAATGCTGCTTTTGAGACAAAAAAAGAAATCCCAATACAAGGAGCAAAAAGATTTATTACTAGGAGAAAAACGTTTTTAAAGGCTTTTAGCACGGTTGATAAAGCCAATGGGTTTAAGATTAATTCCATGGTGTCTATGGCTGGAATAAATTCTAAAAAAGGAGCTGATATCGCTAATGAATTAGAAAAACAAGAGTTTGGCGGTAATTTAGACACTAGTAGGCTAGTGCCTCACGATGATGCTAGAGTATCAAAAAGCAAGCAAAGAAGGTTGCAAAGTACAAATTGGCTAACTAAATTAGATGCTCACAAAGCGTCTAAGGCTTATAAATCTCATAGAGGAACTAAAAAGTCCAAATTTGTCGCGGCAGTAATGTCAACCGCCGCAAGTGGTAAAAAATACATGCTTTTAGAAAATAAAGGAACGGGCATGATTTACGAGTTAAAAGGATTAAAAAGAAGTAAAGGATCGAGAGGCGCAAGGTTTAAGCTAAAAAAAGTTTTCTATTTAAAAAAAGCTGATAGCGCAAATGTAAATGGTAGAGGTTTTATAAGAGCAGCAAAAACAAAAGCTTCAAAAAAGATAAATATATTCTACAAAAAAAACGCAGAATATCAACTTAAAAAACATTGGAAATAATGGCTTGGAAGGAAAGACTTGAAAACATAAAATTCACTATAAAAACAGGCGATGGATCTGTTTACTATCCACTTTGGCGCGATAGTGTAAAGTCAACAAAACTAAACTTTGCAAAGTATGATTTTATAAATGTTCGCGGTTCTTTTATAGATCGAAAAGAATCTGAATCTGGATCTTTTCCGCTTAATTTTTATTTTACTGGAGAGGATAATTTGAATCAAGCCAAAGCTTTTGAAAACAGCGCAAAAGATAAAAGGTCATGGGTTATAACTCACCCTTTTTATGGTACTTTAAAAGGGCATCCGACTAATATAGAAAGGAACGACAATAGTTTTGGCAATACAGAAATAAACGTTTTATTTTGGGAAAGCATAGCTGATGACTATCCAGAAGATTCTGACTCCATACCCGATGAGGTTGAAGATCGTGTTGTAAGACTTAATAGTTTAGGAATACAAAATTATGTTTCAAAAGCTGAGCCACAAACAGGCGATATAAACGATTTAAAATCATCAATAGAAATTTCGGCGGCTAGATTTGAGCCAGATTCTATTAATTTCAACGAATATATTGCCTTAAAGAATAAAGCTTTAGGAGATTTAAATTTGCTTATTCAGGAAACCGAGGTTGCAATTACAACCGCTCAATTAGTATTAAGTGAGCCAGCAAATTTCATAAGAAATATTAGAAGTAAAATCGATTCAATAAAATCAGCTTACGAGGAAATTAAAAAAACTATTAATCCAGAAAATCGACAAAGTAAATATTATTTCGAAACTCAAGCAGCCGCCTTGCTTGGAAATTTGGCTAAATCTTCGGTTAATCCGTTGCCAAATGATTATATAGTTAGGTCTGATATTGAAAGTGTAAATTCTGAATTGTTTGGTTTGTATAATGATTATTTAGCCACTATTGATGCAAACCAAATTCCTTTAGAAAATATTAATGATGAATATTCGCCAGATATAGATTTACAATCCTCGTTAATTGATTTGGTTACATATACCAGTCAAAGTTTATTTGTTCTAAGTTTTGATGCTCGACAAGAAAGGAGTGTTATTTTAGAAAAGGATAGTAATTTAATAGTGTTAACTCACAGGTTTTTAGGTTTAGCAAGTGATGAAAATTTGGAAACTTTTAAGCGGATTAATAACATGGGTTTAAGTGAAATTTACAGAATAAAAAAAGGTAGATTAATTACTTATTATATTTAGGCTATGATAGATTTAAGATTAGGCGATTGTTTACAAGTAATGAATACTATAGAAAGCGGTTCTATTGATGCAATTATCACAGACCCGCCATACGGAACTACTGATTGTAAATGGGATAGTATTATTGATTTTGAGTTGATGTGGGAACAGTTAAACAGAATTATAAAACCTAACGGTGCAATAGTTTTATTTGGTAGTGAGCCTTTTAGTAGTGCTTTAAGAATGTCAAATATTAAGAACTATAAGTATGATTGGGTTTGGGAAAAATCAACAAGTGCGGGATTTATTCACGCTAAAAATATGCCAATGAAGAGAACTGAAAATATAAGTGTTTTCAGTTTGGGTAGTATGGGGCATAAAACTCAATTAGGAAACAAAAGAATGATTTATAACCCACAAGATTTAATAAAGGTAGATAAAATACACAAAAGACCAAACACAGGATTTGTAAATGTAATAGGTTCAAGACCCTCACATAAGAAAGAATTTAAAGTTGAATATACTAATTATCCTAAAAATATATTAAAATTTCCAAGGGGTAATAATAAAAATGTACACCCAACACAAAAACCTGTACCATTAATGGAATACCTAATAAAAACATATACAAACGAAAACGAAACTGTTTTAGATTTTACTATGGGAAGCGGAACAACTATGCTGGCATGCAAGAATCTAAACCGAAACGGAATCGGAATAGAAAATAATGAAAGTTATTTTAAGATAGCACAGCAAAGAATTAACAAAATAGATACAGAACCTAAAATGTTTTAACATGAAGATAAAAATAGAAAATAAATTTTTTAATCATTTTAGCAATTTAACTCTAAAATTTAATTTAGATACTTTTGCCAGTGTTTTTAGTTTTGATGCTAGATTTGATCCTTTTAACGTTGAGCACCAAAAAATATTTAAGCCGCTAACATATCCAAAGATTGAAATATTTTCAGATAATATGGATTTGCTGCTTACTGGTAATATTGTTAACAATGATTTCGCATCTTCTAAAACGCCACAATTAGTATCTTTTAGCGGTTACACAAAAAGTGGTATTTTAGAAGATGTTACAATTCCAGATAGTGTCTATCCTTTGGAGAAAAATAATCAATCACTATCCGAAATATCAGCTCAATTATTAAAGCCTTTTGAAATAGGTCAATTAATCGAAAGAAATGTTTCCAATAAAATGAATTTGGTTTACGAGAAGGCGGTGGCTCAACCAACTCAATCTGTAGCATCTTTTTTAACTCAATTAGCAAGTCAAAGAAATATAGTTATTGGTCACACGAAAAAAGGAGATGTTTATTATTTTAAAGCTTTTATAGGCTCAAATCCTGTAAGGTCTTATGATAGTTCAAATTTATTATCTAGCAAAATGGCTATTAATGGAAGGGCTTTTCATAGCGATATAACAGTAAGACGTCAACCTAGCGATGAAAATGTTGGAGTCAGTACGGTTGATGGCGTAAAAAATCCAAACGTTGAGCAAATAAGGAGCGTTTGTAAGATACTTTCCAGTGGAGATGATACTAGCACTATACAGGCAGCTCAAAACGTATTAGCAGCAGAATTAAGAGGTATTCAGCTAGCTTTAGAATTGCCAAAAATAGATTATGAATTATTATGCGGTCAAATAATCGAATTTATAAATCCAGAATTATTCATCTATAAAAAACAAAAGTTTGTAATTAATGAAATAATTTATAAAGAAGATAGCGGAGCGGATACAATGACAATTAATTGTTTAACACCTGAGGCATTTACCGGGGGAATACCTACAAATATTTTTGAGATACAATAAAACACAAAGGAAAAATGATAACATTTAGCAAGGTAAGGGATTTTGTAATTGAAAACGGAAAGCGTATTTTAAAGGTGCAGGAGTACGGAGTAAAAACCGCTAAGGTTGCATCTAATTATGGGGATGATTCACAGCCTTTAAAAAACATGACCGCCATATACTCTCCTACAGCCGTTAACTCCGAGCCAGTTATAATAGGGTATATAAACACTAATCAAGTAGCAAAAGAGGGCGAGAAACGCATATTTTCGCAATCTATAGATGGTTCAATAAGTTTTGCAATTCATTTAAAAACAAATGGAACATGCGAGATAGGTGGAGCCGTTGACAATGCGGTTAGGTTTAGTGCTTTACAGAGTTCTTTGGATTCGTCAGACGGACTTCTTAACGTTGAATTAGTAAAAATAAAAGCGCTGTTTGCTGGTTTAGGTCTTACTTATGAGCACACTCCTGTTAATACCAATATAAGCAGCTCAAAAATAGATCAAATAAAAACTCCTTAACTTGATAGCTAAGGAGTTTTTGCAATAACCTAAAAAAAATAATCATGAAAAATATAAGAAGCGTTACAAATATAGTTTAATTAGTTGATTATTTTGTTGGTTTCATGAGTTTTTATTTTTTAGTAATATAAACTTTTGTCAATCTACGTTCAAAAGTATCTCTTAAGGATTCAAGTTTGTTAATACTTGATTCAGAAATTAAAGAAAATTTATTTTTAGCCTTAATTAATGATTCTGTGATTTCGTTTATTAAAAATTCTAGAAACTCAATCTTTTCGTTAAAATCTTTTTTTTCAAATTCAAAGGTAAAACGTTGGGTTAAATTGTTGTAGAGTTCTTTAAATTCAGGCTCAAACTCCTTAGTTAACTTAATTTGTTTTTCTATACTTTCAATATTATTACTTTCCTTAGTGTAGTTAATAGCTTTTTCTATAAAAAAATCTACTTCTTTGGTTTTTATTTCTTTTTTCATGGCTTTATTTTATTAAAAGGGCGGTTAAGCCCCGTTTATTTTATTTAGCGTTTATTGTATTGGCTATATCTTTTGAAATTTCTCTCCAATTTGCGTTTGAAAAAAATATAGTTGATTTTCCGAATTTTGAATTATAGTCAATTTTTTGATCTAATATTTGAAACGTGCTGTAAATTGCTTCATATATTTCTGGATCTGTTTTTAAGTTTTGAATTTTTGGATTAATTACTTGCTCTACTTTTTTAATTGTAATTTTCATGATTTGGGTGTTAAAGGGGCGGTTAAGCCCCGGTTGGTTTTTAGTTGTATAATTTGTAAAAATCTTTTTCTATTATTAAATTTTTAAGACCTTGCAAAACTTTTACTTGAACTCTTTGATTTTTTTCATAAACATATACATGAACTTCTTTTTTCCCTTTTGTTTTAGTTGTTTTACCTTCAAAAACATTTATTCCGTTTGATATTCTTGCAAAATTTATAGATGTTTCTTTATGTCCTTCTATTTTAATTTTTAATGTTTTTGTAGTAGTTGTCATGGTATGTTTGTTTTAAGTACACTACAAATATATAATACTTATAAGCTTTAAAAACTATAGTTAACAAAACTTTAAGAATTATAATATCTACCAAATATAAATCCTGCTATCATTACTATAATTATTACAATGATTACAATAATTGTTACATCTCTAACCAATTTATTAAACATTTTTTATTTTTTAAATTAAAATTTTCCTCTACAAAAGCCTATAGCTCTCTGAGTTGTGCCACTACTCCAATGGTCATAGTTGGCAAAATCCCTAAGCTCCTTTTCACCGCCTCTTAACCATAGTTGACGCCAAAGCCATGCGCTTGTATGCTCTTTAATTTGCCTGTAGGTTTTAAGCTCATAATGATTCATTAATTTGAAGCTCTTTACTTTTATACTTACTCCATTGGCGTCTTTTATTTCAGCCAATTGCAAATCGATTTCTTTGGCTGGATCTGGTTCTGGATATTTAAATCCACAAAAAGGGCACAAACTAACCGATGCCATAATTAATCTTTTGCATCCCTTTTTAACTTCGCCAGATCCAGTAATTGGCTTAGATTTTGAAGTAATACCACACTCCTTTAAAGGAGGAACTCCACTACCTCCTTTTTTCTCCTCATGCCAAAGTCCCCACTCCTTATTTGATTCATAGGTTCCTAATCTTTGAGCGTTTCCTCCAAAATCAAATAAAGTAAAATTTAATTTATCCCTAAAGACACGAGATCCACGGCCAATCATCTGCAAGTATAAAGTCATTGATTTAGTAGCTCTGTTTAATGCCACTACTTCAATACTAGGTTCATCAAATCCTTTCGTTAGCATATCAACGTTCACCAAAATAGCGGATGGAGTTTCTTTAAACCACTTTAAAACAGATTTGCGGCCTCCGCTATAATTTTCATAGTTTTCTTTGTAAAATTCATAAGCTTTTACGCTTTCTTTATATTTCTGAATTTTACCCTCAGTACATCCTATTTCTGGTTCTTTTGGTTTCGCTCTACTGCTACTCACAAATTTAACAGGATAACCTTTTTTAGCCAATTCAATAGCTGTTTTTATAGCGTGATCTACATTACAGCAAAAAACTAACATCTTTTGACCTGGAGTGTATTTTTCGTAATTTTTAACCAATCCAGCATAAAGATTTGGTTTGTCAAACTGTTTAGCCATTGAGCTGTAATTATAGTCATTGGTCTGTGAATTAACGCTTACATTATCCAAACTAGGGGAGCCGCAATCGTAAGTATCACAATTGACTAGAAAACCTTTAGAAACTAATTCTTTGACTTGCGGACCACGAACCATCCGTTCATAATCTAATCCTAGCTGTCTCATTTTGCCACTTCTTGAAGGTGTAGCCGTAAAACCTAAAACCATTTTATTATCCAGTAAACCACATTCAAAAATATAATTAAACTCTTGAATGTGTGCCTCATCGATTATTACAATATCAATTTCATCTAAAATCCATTTTTGCCAATCTGGTTTATCAATTCGCTTTCTGAGCGTCTGAGACATAGCGATAAAACAGCTTTTCCGATGGTCTATTATTTTAGCTCCAGCTTTAATAAAATAGGGATTTATATTAAAATCTGAAAGCGTCCCTCCTGCTTGTTTCAGAAGCTCATCCCTATCTGTTAAGATTAATACTTTTTTACCTTTAGGAATTGCGTTTTGAGCTATATAGGAAAAGATTATTGTTTTACCTCCTCCAGTTGGCAATTGAACAATTAAGTGATCGAAACCATCTTTTAATCTTTGCCTAGTTTCGTTGACAACTGTTAACTGATAATCTCTTAATATTATTTTGCTCATATTATTTTGACTATTTTCATGACTGCTCATATTATAATCTTTTTGTAATGTTCCTAGTCAAAGAAAGTTTAAAGTCTAAAGCGGCCCTTTTCAGTTCCCCGCTTTCAGTGCATCCGTAAGCGGCAAGGGGATCTTCTGAAAGCTTTTTCTCATAAGCATTTAAACGTTTATCAAATCTTTTTAGCTCCTCTCTTAACTCGGTTAATCTTTCAGTGTTCATAATTTTGCTTTTTATTTATTGATTATTTTAAAAGTTCGGGAGCGTATTTTTTTAATATAGCTTTTGAGTGATGTATTGCTGCATCTACCATATCCTGTTTGTTGTGATACCCTTCGGTACTTAGATAAGTTATCCTACCCTTTGAGGTTACTTTTATTCTGTTTTCTCCTTTTGCGTCTTTAAACTCTTTTACGTTTGCCATGGTTTTTGTTTTATTTGTTGATTATTACTTATTTAATGTCCAGTTTTTATAGTAATAAACTGGACAAATTATTTTTATAACACAGTATAAAAAACATTAAAACGCTTTTTTATACGGGTGTTGTGTGCAAGTGCTACGATACTGCTGAATTGAAAGTTCATCGCTACTTACCCGTTTTAATAATTTTTTCCCCACGCTCTTTTGCGCTAAGGCGCAATTGGGTTTAAGCCGAAATC
>Ga0306910_1000123_pt1 | contig 49614 bp, 62 predicted proteins | sample AntRauMFilla2698_FD_190438 | JGI IMG/M metagenome (GOLD analysis project Ga0306910, IMG submission 190438) | Saline lake microbial communities from Rauer Islands, Antarctica - Metagenome Filla 2 #698 (v2) (version 2) | ecosystem: Environmental > Aquatic > Non-marine Saline and Alkaline > Saline ... | reverse complement strand
TGACCGGTACCGTCAATCTGCCCGAGGGCACTGAGATGGTGATGCCGGGCGACAACCTGAAGTTCGACGTAGAGCTGATCGCACCGATCGCGATGGAGCAGGGCCTGCGCTTCGCGATCCGCGAAGGTGGCCGGACCGTCGGCGCGGGCGTGGTGTCGAAGATCACCGAGTGATTGCGAGACGCGCTTAAGACGGCGTGTCGACGATCATCGAGTACCTGTGTTGGCCCGCTGGGCCAAGATGCCAAACCGTAAAGACAAAGGCCTCCCTTACAGGGGAGGCCTTTGTTACAACAGGCAGAGCCCAAGCCGCGCTTTGGAGGGCTGTCGACGATCGCGAATTTTCGAACGACTTTTTTCGGTAATCCGGTGCATCGGTCGCACAGGTCGCCTTTCCTTCGCAGCGCACATATCGAGGAAACTTTAACTGCCGTTCTTGCCTAATAGAATGATCATGGCACCCTGAACGGGCAGGAAAGCTGATTTCACCACGAAAACGTTCGCCCTTTCAGCGTGGTTGGCTCCCCATATCTTGCACTCGGCGCCAAGAATCCGCCAGATGTTTGAGGACACGCCGTAGTTTCCGTGCGCCTAAGGCAAAGCTAAGGCGCGCGCATCCCCCGTTCATCGCGCACTTCTCTACTGCTACTTGTCGCCTGCACTCTAGCACGCGCAAGATAATGACCTGGAATTCTGGCACTGGGAGGTTGTCCAAACGGCGATCCGCCGTTGTTTCCAGATACACGCTAAAGCACACATACGGCTGGGTCTCCGGTCTCCAATCAATTCCCCGAAAAAGCCCTACGCCTATCGTCCGAGTTACCCTTGTTTGTTAGCGCCACAGCCGGTCCTTCAGCCTTGGCGAGGCTGTGTCCGGCCTATCTTCATCTAGCTGCAGTGAGAGGCATCCTAGGGCTTACTCGCCTGACCCTGAACTACAGTGTGCCGGACCAGCTCATGCTCCAACGCTCTGCAAACAAAAAGGCCGCCCAACTACGGGCAGCCTTTCAATATAACACGCTCGGTAAGTTGGTAATCCGCTTATCGTGGCGTGCTCAATGCCTCAGCCTCAGAGAACGACATCAGCCGCTTGCTGTCCTCGCACCATAGATGCAGGCGAGCGTTTATGAGGCTCTCTTTGATGGTCATCCGGTTGATCTTTGCCAAACCGCCATGGTTTTCGAGAACCTCCGGGAGGCGATAAAATGGAATGCGACTGTAGAGATGGTGGACATGGTGGATACCGATGTTCGCGCTGAGCCACTGCAAGGGCGCTGGCAGAACATAGTGCGAGCTGCCGAGCAGCGCCGCCTCGTGCATGTCCCAATCGCCCTCTTCTTCCCAGTGTGTATTCTCGAACTGGTGTTGGACATAAAAAAGCCAGACACCGGCCGTCGCCGCCAGAAGCGTCGAGGGAACGAAGATCAACAGGATCGGCATCAGCCCGCCAAAATACCAGATCACGGTTAGCGCCGCGATGATGGCTGCATTGGTGGACATCGCACTAACCCAGTAGCGGGCTTTTGCCATCAGGCCGAAGGGCAGACGGTTTTGAAGGAAAAAGAGGTATCCGGGTCCGAGACCGAACAGGACGATGGGATGACGGTAGAGCCGGTAGCGGAACTGACGATAGCGAGAAAGGCTTTTGTATTCCGCTACGGTCAGCGTATCTACATCACCGATGCCGCGGCGTGTCAGATTGCCCGACGCGCTGTGATGCATCGAGTGGTCACGGCGCCAAACATCGTAGGGCGTAAGCGTAAGCACGCCCAGAGCCCGACCAACCCAATCACTTAGCGTGCGATTCTTGAAAAACGAAGAATGTCCGCAATCATGCTGGATTGCGAAAAGACGCAGGATAAACGCAGCATTGCAAAGCGAAATTAGCAGCGTCAACCAAACGCTCACCGATAGCGACCACCATGCCAGTGCCCAAAGTGCTACAAACGGCCCAAGCGTTACGCCAAGCTCGTAAAAGCTCCGGGTCGTGCTCGGTTCGCGATAGTTTGAAAGTATCTTGATCCAGTCGCGTGCGCTGGAAGGGTCGGTTGACTGATCAACCTGTTGATCAAACGGTCCTGAATACTGGTTCATAAGCCTGCTTTTTGTAAGTGCTATCCGCCTTGATAAACCAATGTAGGCGTTGGACAACCAATAATGGCATCCGGCGTCCCAACATTTTGTGAACAGACAGTCGCTTTTTCTCTTCGGGCCTGCTTATGAACGGAATCTGCGGGTTACCATGCGGCATAGTAGTCGCAGTAGCCTGCGATGAACCCGGATCACGGATGCACGGTTGATCCGATGAATTGGGGACGTTCTGCTTTTCTGTGGTGTTTCGCCCGCGCGAGACCGCGTCAGCGAAGAGGCGCGCTCCCTGCCATTTCCGCCCTTGCCACAAGGATCGACTCCCCCTATACGCCACCTTACTCAGACGGGGTGCGCCATTCGCGTGCCCCGCCTGCGTTAAGCTACAGCGCGATGAGGGCTCATGATGAGCATGTGTCCTCCTCTCCGTATCCATCCCGAAGACAAGGGATTTGTATTATGGCTGCCAGCCAGAACATCCGTATTCGCCTCAAGGCATTTGACTATCGGGTGCTTGATGCCTCCACACAGGAAATCGTCAACACCGCCAAGCGCACAGGCGCTTCCGTTCGCGGCCCCATTCCGCTGCCGAACAAAATCGAGAAATTCACCGTTCTGCGTGGTCCCCACGTCGACAAGAAATCCCGTGACCAGTTCGAGATCCGCACGCACAAGCGTCTTTTGGATATCGTTGATCCGACCCCCCAGACCGTTGACGCGCTGATGAAGCTCGACCTCGCCGCTGGTGTGGACGTCGAGATCAAACTGCAGTCATAAGCGTAGGAGGGTAATATTATGTTGCGCTCAGGCGTTATTGCAAAAAAGATGGGCATGACCCGTCTGTTCATGGAAGATGGTCGCCAGATCCCGGTTACCGTTCTTCAGCTCGATAACCTTCAGGTCGTTGCTCAGCGGACCATTGAAAAGGACGGCTACATTGCCGTTCAGCTCGGTGCAGGCACGGCAAAAGTTAAACGCACGTCGCAAGCGATGCGCGGTCACTTTGCAGCGGCCAAGGTTGAACCAAAGCGTAAGGTCGCGGAATTCCGCGTCGATGCAGATGCCATGCTCCCCGTCGGTGAAGAGATCATTGCCGATCACTACTTCGCCGGTCAGTACGTCGACGTTGCGGGCACTTCTATCGGTAAGGGCTTTCAGGGCGCGATGAAGCGCCACAACTTTGGCGGTCTGCGGGCGTCGCACGGTGTTTCCGTGTCTCACCGCTCGCACGGCTCCACAGGCCAGTGTCAGGATCCCGGCAAGGTTTTCAAAGGCAAGAAGATGGCCGGCCATATGGGTTCCGCCCGTGTGACCACTCAGAACCTTGAAGTTGTCAAAACCGACAGCGTACGTGGTCTGATCATGGTCAAAGGCGCTGTTCCCGGCTCCAAGGGTGGTTGGGTCACGGTCAAGGATGCGGTCAAAAAGCCGTTCCCCGATAGCGCGATCGTTCCCGGTGCTCTTGCATCTGCCGCACGTGAAGCAGCCAAAGCCGCCGAAGAAGCAGCCGCAGCCGCAGCAGCCGAAGCAGAAGCAGAAGCAAAGCGTCTTGCCGAAGAAGCAGCCGCAGCCGAAGCCGAAGCGCTGAAAGCAGCTGAAGCCGATATCGAAGCGGATAAAGCGGAAGCGGGCGATCAGAGCGAAACGCTCGATGAAACCAAGAAAGAAGGTGACGCATGAAACTCGATGTCATCAATCTCGACGGCGGCAAGGCCGGATCGATCGACCTGGACGAGGCCCTGTTCGGCCTCGAGCCACGCGCCGACATCCTGCACCGCGTCGTCCGCTGGCAGCGTAACAACGCGCAGCAGGGCACGCACAAGGTCAAGACCCGTCGCGAAGTCAGCTACTCCACCAAGAAGATCTATCGCCAAAAAGGCACCGGTGGCGCACGCCACGGCGCACGCTCGGCACCGATCTTCCGTGGCGGCGGTATCTACAAGGGCCCAACCCCTCGCAGCCACGGCCACGAGCTGACCAAGAAGTTCCGCAAGCTGGGTCTGCGTCACGCACTGTCGGCCAAAATGAAGGCCGGCGCGCTGGTGATCATCGACGATGCGATGTCGGATGGGAAAACAGCCGCACTGGCCAAGCAGGTGAAATCCCTGGGCTGGAAGCGGGCGTTGATCATCGATGGCGCAACCGTCAATGAGAACTTCCTGCAAGCCGCGCGCAACATTGAAGGCCTGGATATCCTGCCGACAATGGGCGCAAACGTATATGATATCCTGAAGCGTGATACACTCGTAATCACGAAATCAGGCATCGAAGCACTGGAGGCCCGTTTGAAATGAGCGCGAAGCCAGAACATTACGACATCATCCGCAAGCCGCTGATCACCGAGAAAGCGACGATGGCTTCTGAAGCCAACGCCGTGGTTTTCGAAGTGGCGATGAGCAGCAACAAGCCCATGATCAAGGAGGCTGTCGAAGCTCTCTTTGGTGTAAAGGTGAAGGCCGTGAACACGTCCATTACCAAAGGCAAGGTCAAGCGCTTCCGCGGACAGCTCGGCACACGTCGCGACGTGAAGAAGGCCTATGTGACGCTCGAAGAGGGTAACACCATCGACGTCTCCACTGGCCTTTAAGCTAGTCTGATATGAAATGCCTTAAGGCCCCTGCGGATTGCGGGGGCCTTTTGCGTTTCCGTGGTAGCGAGCGGTAACCTGCCGAACTGCCACAGCTCATTTAAATCACTTGCTATTGCGTGGCGAAAGGCGCACTAGGGCGGTGCGACGTTACTATATCTATCGGAATTACTGCTCCTTACGGCTCAGTCTGACGATCTTTCAATGACTTAGCCGACCTGCCGCATTCCGCGGGCAGTTACAATAAGGAATACACTAATGGCCACTGGTACAGTAAAATGGTTCAACACCACTAAAGGTTTCGGTTTTATCGCTCCCGATGGCGGCAGCAAAGACGTGTTCGTGCACATCTCTGCCGTTGAGCAAGCGGGCCTCACAGGTCTGTCCGATGATCAGAAAGTTACTTTTGACATCGAATCCGGCCGTGACGGTCGTGAATCTGCGACAAACCTCTCACTGGCGTAAGCCAGACTTCTCCTTAGGGGGATGATTCAGAATTATGGGAAGGGCGCATCGGAAACGGTGTGCCCTTTTCCACTTGGTGCGCTTGGGTGATCCGGTCTGCGGGTCCGCATGGCGCTGAACAGCAAGCCGCCCTTTGGAAAAACATCCGAGGATTCGGCGCCGTCATACGATCAATCCCCGATGTGCCACGACATATACCTTGAGTAGACAGCTGCAAATGTGCACACTTCCAGACATCGAAGGGGGCAGATGATGAAATCGTTGATTTGTATACTCGCGAGTGTGCTGCTGTGTACAGGCGCCGCTCAAGCTGAGAACTTTGATGTAAACATCGTGGGCTACGGAAAGTCCGAGAACTTTTTCGAGCCTTTGTCCGGCGACATCATGGTTACAAGATCGGGATCAACCATGGACCGGTTCGACGGTCTGGAGGGCACGCCGCTGGAGGGTATGACGGCACGTTGTTTTGGCGCCGCGACGATCCTTAATGGTATTGCAGATGGAAAGGGGAATTGTGTTTTTACCGATCCGACCGGAAACCAGATACTGCAATCGTGGACGGTTGATGAAATAGGCGCCGGTGTTGCCTATGGCACATGGTATTTTGTTGGTGGTACCGGACGCCATCAAGGTGTGCATGGCAGGGGGCATTACAGCCAACAATCCGATGCTGTCAGCGGCACGAACCAAATGGAGATTGTCGGCACAGCAAAATGGCCAGAGCAGTAGATCACTACCCTTGCCTTCAAGCCTCGCAAAGCGATCATCGTTGATTAAGTGCGCACGTCGTCCAACTGATGAATAGATCGTGTCGAATGTCACTGCAGCTTCAGATCTGGCCAGTTACGGAAAGCAAGCAGGCCGAACCACCGAGCGGCCTTAATCGCTTGACCCTCCCCCCCAACCAACCTATCAGACCCCATCGACATGGCCCCAGATTCGTCTGGGGCTTCGTCTTTGTGCACGGCGCAAACCCTGCACACTACTCGGGCACCTACGGGGGCCTATAACCATACCGTTCCCTGGAGCGGTGACATAGCAAAACGGAAGACAGACAACATGGCACTCAAGTCGTATAAACCGACGACGCCAGGCCAGCGTGGGCTGGTACTGATCGACCGTTCGGAGCTTTGGAAAGGCCGCCCAGTCAAGGCCCTCACTGAGGGACTTCACAAGCATGGCGGACGGAACAACACCGGACGGATCACAATGCGTCGCAAGGGTGGTGGTGCAAAGCGCCTCTACCGCATCGTCGATTTCAAGCGTAACAAGCTGGACGTCCTCGCGACGATCATGCGCATTGAATATGACCCGAACCGGACCGCGTTTATCGCACTGGTGAAATATGAAGACGGCGAGCAGGCCTATATTCTTGCTCCCCAGCGTATCGCCATTGGCGATCAGGTGATTGCCTCCAAGAAGGCGGACATCAAGCCTGGCAACGCTATGCCTTTCTCCGGCATGCCCATCGGTACGATCATCCACAATATCGAGATGAAGCCAGGCAAAGGCGGCCAGATCGCCCGTGCAGCCGGTACCTACGCCCAGTTCGTGGGTCGTGACGGTGGCTACGCCCAGATCCGTCTCAGCTCCGGCGAGCTGCGTCTGGTGCGTCAGGAGTGCATGGCCACCGTTGGTGCCGTGTCCAACCCCGACAACTCGAACCAGAACTACGGTAAAGCGGGCCGCATGCGTCACAAGGGCATCCGCCCATCTGTGCGCGGTGTCGTGATGAACCCGATCGACCACCCGCACGGTGGTGGTGAAGGCCGTACCTCCGGTGGTCGTCACCCGGTTACCCCATGGGGCAAACCAACCAAGGGTGCCAAGACACGTAACAAGAACAAAGCGTCCAGCAAGCTGATCATCCGCTCGCGGCACGCCAAGAAAAAGGGACGTTAATTCATGTCTCGTTCAGTATGGAAAGGTCCTTTTGTTGACTCTTATGTCCTCAAAAAGGCCGAAGCCTCCCGCGAGAGCGGTCGCAGCGAAGTGATCAAGATCTGGTCGCGCCGCTCCACCATTCTCCCGCAGTTTGTTGGCCTGACGTTCGGCGTCTACAACGGTCACAAGCATATCCCAGTCAACGTCTCTGAGGACATGATCGGTCAGAAGTTCGGTGAATATTCACCGACACGGACCTATTACGGTCACGCAGCCGACAAAAAAGCGAAGCGGAAATAAGCCATGAGCAAGGATAAAAATCCCCGCCGCGTGGCAGACAATGAAGCCCGCGCAAAGCTGCGCATGCTGAAGACGTCTCCGCAGAAACTCAACCTCGTTGCCGCGATGATCCGTGGCAAGAAAGTGGAAAAGGCCCTCACGGACCTCACTTTCTCCAAAAAGCGTATCGCGATCGATGTGAAGAAATGCCTTCAGTCCGCGATCGCCAACGGCGAGAACAACCATAACCTCGACGTGGACGAGCTGGTCGTGGCCGAGGCCTATGTCGGCAAGAACATGACGCTCAAGCGGGGCCGTCCGCGTGCGCGTGGCCGCTTCGGCAAGATCATGAAGCCTTTTGCGGAAATCACCATCGTCGTGCGTCAAGTCGAGGAGCAAGCATAATGGGTAATAAAGTCAATCCAATCGGCATGCGCCTCCAGGTCAACCGTACATGGGACAGCCGCTGGTATGCCGACACGAAAGATTACGGGAACCTCCTTCTCGAAGATCTTGCGATCCGCAAGTTCATCAAGAAAGAATGCGCCCAGGCGGGCATCTCCCGTGTGATCATCGAGCGTCCGCACAAGAAGTGCCGCGTCACGATCCACACGGCCCGTCCCGGTGTCATCATCGGCAAGAAAGGTGCAGATATCGAAGGTCTGCGCAAGAAACTTGCCGCTTTCACAGCCTCCGAGCTGCACCTCAACATCGTTGAAGTGCGCAAGCCCGAGCTGGATGCCGCCCTTGTTGGTGAAAGCATCGCACAACAGCTGGAGCGCCGGGTGTCTTTCCGCCGTGCCATGAAGCGTGCGGTCCAGAACGCCATGCGTATGGGTGCCTTGGGTATCCGCGTGAACCTCGCAGGCCGTCTCGGCGGAGCCGAGATCGCGCGGACCGAATGGTACCGTGAAGGTCGCGTGCCGCTCCACACCCTGCGTGCGGACATCGACTATGCCCACGTTGAGGCCATGACCGCCTACGGCATCATCGGCATCAAGACGTGGATCTTCAAAGGTGAGATCATGGAACATGATCCCGCTGCCCGTGACCGTAAGGCACAAGAAATGCAAGACGGCCCAGCACCCCGCGGTGCCGGCGGTCGGCGTTAAGGAGTAGATAGATGCTACAGCCAAAACGTACGAAATTCCGTAAGCAGTTCAAAGGCTCTATCAAGGGCCTCGCGAAGGGCGGGTCTGACCTGAACTTCGGCACCTACGGTCTCAAAGCAACAGAGCCGGAGCGTGTAACAGCGCGCCAGATCGAAGCCGCACGCCGTGCCATGACGCGCCACATGAAGCGTCAGGGCCGTGTCTGGATCCGCATTTTCCCGGATGTGCCCGTCACCTCCAAGCCCGTCGAAGTACGGATGGGTAAAGGTAAAGGCTCAGTGGACTTCTGGGCCTGCAAAGTGAAGCCCGGCCGCGTGATGTTCGAAATCGACGGCGTCGGCGACGACATCGCCCGTGAGGCCCTGCGCCTTGCAGCGATGAAGTTGCCGATCAAGACACGGGTCGTCGTCCGCGAGGACTGGTAACGGACGAAAACGCGCAAGCGTTTTCTGTCCAGCCGGAGGCAGGGTACTTCGAGAGAGTTGCTCGTTCTGGCACCGTTAGAAATAAAGAGCCCCTGCTGTACAAACGGCGGGGGCTTTTCTATTCGTATGATTTGAAATCAAGAATATACTAGAGTGGCAATTTTCGAAAATTTTGGGGTGTCTTATGGTTGCGGAAATTTTAGTAAATGACTTTGCTGAATTTCATGCAATAGTGGCTATTGAAGATTCAGAAGGGCATGTTTTTAGAGGTGTAGGAGATTCAGACAAACATTTATTAATGCCTTCTGTTGGACGATTGACAACAAAGCAGAGGGGAGCATCTGGTCTGGGATCATTTGAAAAACGTATTTTCACTTTGTTCAAGGAAATGGCGGCGCCGTATCTAAGCTCACGCCCAGCCTCGGATCTAGAATGGCTCGCATTGGCACAGCATCACGGTCTGCCAACTCGCTTGCTTGACTGGAGTTATAATCCCCTTGTTGCATTGTATTTTGCTGTTGAGGGGGAGCCAAAGACTTCAAGCGCAATTTATATGTACCGAACCCGCTCTAAGACTTTCCGCAGCAATGATGAAATTGATCCATTCTCTATTAAGACCGTTTTGAAGTTTTCTCCGAGTCACGCCTCTTCGCGAATAGTTGCCCAAAAAGGATTATTCACAGTGCATCCCAAGCCACGTGAGCCGCTGGTTGATAAAGAGCGAATAACAAAGATTGTCATTCCAAAAGATATCAGAGGCGATCTGAAGTATGCGCTACGCAGATACGACATCAATGCGGCGAGACTGTTCCCAGGATTAGATGGTTTGGCGGCAACTATCATGGAGCGCATTTAATGCTTTTGGGCCTGTATAAGGCATCCGCTAAGCCAGTTAATACACTCCCCCGGTAGCATCTGCTGGATATTACCCCCGTAGCGTTCTAATGTGCCCAAAAGCCACACAATAGGACGCCCCTCATGAAACACGTCCCGAAACCCACCACCGACGAAGACCTCATCGCCGAGTTCCTCAACAAGGGCGGCGCGATCAAGAAGGGCAAGACCAAGCCCATGCCTGCCGATCTTGGCCTCAGCAACAACCAGTGGGGCAACAAGATGACCAAGGAGGAGAAAGCCTTGGTCAAGGAGCAGGAAGAAGCGCGCAAGAAGGCGCCTAAACGCTAACCCCAGCTATAATTGAACGAGACCGAAATTCGGTCTTCCTCGCTCATATTCATCGGCACTTCATGCCGGATGAAACTCTCCCAAAGCAGAACGTCACCCACGGCGGGCGCCACATAGGCAAACGTCCGCAACTCCTCCCGCGCGTCCTTGCGGCGCGCAGGTGCTGCCATCATCATCGGCAGGCGCGGGTCCTCGAATTTGATTGCACTCGCCCCCTCGGGCATCGCGACATAGGTCGTGCCACTGATCACTGAATGGGGGTGGATATGGCCGGAATGCATCCCGCCCTCGGGCAGGATGTTGATCCAGATATCCTCGAGCTTCAATTCCCGTCCGTCCAGATTCAGCTCGAGATCCTCCGCAAATGCTGCTACATGGGCATCAATCGCCTTGATCACATCGGCAAAGATCGGGAAGCGCCAGCCAAGATCCGTCAGCGACGCGTAGGAGGTATAGCCGGGATAGCCGTTCTCCTCGCACCAGGCTTGTCCGGCCTCGTCATCCTCGGCGATGGAATAGCACGACGCCTCAAGCTCGGCGGCATCGACAGCCCCGAGGGGGGCATGGTAAAGGCGGGTCACGAAGAGTGATTTGATATGTGTCATGCCCCTCTTTACCGCTGCCGGGGCAGGGCGGCCAGACCCCAACGCAGATAACACTGAACAAGGGGTTGCGCCATGCGGTCAACCCTCCTATACGCCGAGCTTCGGACCAAACTCCATCAGAATCATGGGTCACCCACCTGGGGCCCGCTGGTGATGTTGAAAGGAAGCGACATGATCGCAAAAGAACTGCATGACAAGACGCCGGACCAGCTCCGCGACGAACTTGTGAACCTGAAAAAAGAAGCGTTCAACCTGCGTTTCCAGCAAGCCACAGGCCAGCTGGAAAATGCATCACGTCTGCGTAGCGTCAAGCGTGACGTCGCCCGCGTGAAAACAGTGTTGAACATGAAAGCTGCCGCCGCAGCAACAGACGCGTAAGAGGAGCCTGAGCACATGCCAAAGCGTATCCTGACAGGCACCGTAACCTCGGACGCCAATGAACAGACAGTGACCGTATCCGTAGAGCGCCGCTTTACGCACCCGGTTCTGAAAAAGACCATTCGTAAGTCCAAGAAGTACCGGGCGCACGATGAAGCAAACACATTCAAAGTGGGCGATAGCGTCCGTATTATCGAGTGTGCACCACGATCCAAAACCAAGCGTTGGGAAGTGATCACTGCGGAAGCATGATTATTCGACCGGGCACCCGCAGGGGCGGCCGGTTTATCCATTCCGGATATCAACATTAATCGAAACCCCGGGGATAACGCACGCATCGCGCCCTGAAGGTCGGGAGAAACCAAATGATCCAGATGCAGACCAACCTGGATGTTGCTGACAACAGCGGCGCACGCCGTGTTCAGTGCATCAAGGTCCTGGGTGGTTCCAAGCGTAAATACGCCTCCGTCGGCGACATCATTGTCGTCTCGGTGAAGGAAGCCATTCCACGCGGCCGTGTAAAGAAGGGTGACGTGCGCAAAGCCGTCGTCGTTCGCACCGCAAAAGAAGTTCGTCGCGACGATGGCACAGCCATCCGTTTCGACCGCAACGCTGCTGTTATACTGAATAACAACAACGAGCCGGTCGGTACGCGTATTTTTGGACCAGTCGTTCGCGAACTGCGCGCCAAGAACTTCATGAAAATCATCTCTCTCGCTCCGGAGGTGCTGTAATATGGCTGCCAAGCTGAAAAAAGGTGACACTGTCATCGTTCTGACAGGCAAGGATAAGGGCAAGGAAGGCAAGATTGCCTCCGTTGATCCCAAGTCCAACAAAGCCGTCGTAGACGGCATTAACGTTTACGTTCGTGCCACACGCCAAACCCAAGACAGCCAGGGCGGTCGCATCCCCAAGTCGATGCCGATGGACCTGAGCAACCTCGCTATCAAGGATGCGAACGGTAAGCCTTCGCGCGTGGGCTTCAAAATGGATGGTGACACCAAGGTGCGCTTTGCCAAAACAACAGGGGATGTCATCTGATGCTCGATACTGCAGCTTATACCCCCCGCCTCAAGGTCGACTACAAGGACCGCATCCGCGCGTCTCTGAAAGAAGAGTTTGGCTATACAAACGACATGCAGATCCCGCGTCTGGACAAGATCGTCCTGAACATCGGATGCGGCGCCGAAGCTGTCCGTGACAGCAAGAAAGCCAAATCCGCGCAGGAAGACCTGACGCTGATCGCAGGCCAGAAAGCATTGACCACCATCGCCAAGAAATCCATCGCAGGTTTCCGGGTGCGGGAAGAAATGCCACTGGGCGCGAAAGTTACACTTCGCGGTGACCGCATGTACGAATTCCTTGATCGTCTGATCACGGTTGCAATGCCCCGTATCCGCGACTTCCGCGGCATCAACGGCAAGTCTTTCGATGGCAACGGTAACTATGCCATGGGTCTGAAAGAGCATCTCGTGTTTCCCGAAATCGATTTCGATAAAATCGATGAGAACTGGGGCATGGACATCGTAATCGCCACCACGGCGAAAACCGACGCCGAAGCGAAGGCAATGTTGAAGCTTTTCAACATGCCCTTCAATTCCTGAAGCGCGGAGAGGAACAAGATATGGCTAAGAAATCCATGATCGCACGCGAGAAGAAGCGTGAAGCACTGGTCAAGAAGTACGCTGGCAAGCGTGCGGAGCTGAAAGCAATCATCTCCGACGAGACAAAGCCGATGGAAGATCGCTTTCGCGCCTCCCTGAAGCTGGCGAAACTGCCCCGCAACTCATCGGCCGTGCGTCTGCACAACCGGTGCCAGCTGACGGGCCGTCCACACGCCTATTACCGTAAACTGAAAATCTCGCGCATCGCGCTGCGGGATCTTGGCTCAGCAGGCCAGATCCCCGGCATGGTCAAGTCGAGCTGGTAAGGGAGCATATTAGATGACCGATCCAATCGCAGATATGCTGACACGCATCCGCAACAGCCAACTTCGCGGCAAATCGACAGTCATGACCCCGGCTTCGAAGCTGCGGGCCTGGGTGTTGGACGTGCTGGCCGACGAAGGCTACATCCGGGGCTATGAAAAGATGACGGGCGCCGATGGCCACCCCGCAATCGAGATCAGCCTCAAGTATTACGAAGGCGAACCTGTCATTCGCGAGCTGAAGCGGGTCTCAAAGCCCGGTCGCCGCGTCTACATGGGTTCACAAGACCTGCCCTCCGTCCGTCAGGGCCTGGGTGTGTCGATTGTCTCCACCCCCCGGGGTGTGATGTCGGACGCATCAGCACGCGCAGCCAACGTTGGCGGCGAAGTGCTCTGCACCGTATTCTAAGGAGAATTTGATGTCTCGTATCGGTAAAAAGCCCGTCGACCTGCCCAGCGGTGTTACCGCGTCAGTCAGCGGCCAGACCATCGAAGTTAAAGGCCCCAAAGGGGTCCGTACCTTCAAAGCAACAGATGATGTGACGATGACTGTTGGTGACACCAACATCACTGTCACACCACGCGGCAAGTCCAAGCGCGCGCGTCAACAGTGGGGCATGTCCCGCACTATGATTCGCAATCTTGTGACCGGCGTGTCCGACGGTTTCAAGAAAGAGCTTGAGATCCAGGGTGTTGGTTACCGCGCTGCCATGACCGGCAACGTATTGAAACTGAACCTCGGCCTGTCCCACGACGTCGACTACACGCCACCGGAAGGTGTCACCGTAACCGCGCCGAAGCAGACTGAAATCATTGTGGAAGGCATTGACGAACAACTCGTTGGTCAGGTCGCCGCGAACATCCGCGCTTGGCGCAAGCCCGAGCCCTACAAGGGCAAAGGCATCCGCTACAAGGGTGAGTTCGTCTTCCGCAAAGAAGGCAAGAAGAAGTAAGGAACGGATAGATGGCAAACACCAAAAGACAGCTGTTCCTCAAGCGCCGCATGCGCGTCCGGAACAAACTTCGCCGCACGAACAGAGGCCGTATGCGTCTCTCCGTGCACCGCTCGAACAAGAACATCAGCGTGCAACTGATCGACGATGTAAGTGGCGTGACACTCGCGTGTGCTTCCTCGCTCGAGAAGGATCTGGGCGTTGTCGGCAAGAACAACATCGAAGCGGCGACGAAAGTCGGCGTAGCGATTGCCGAGCGTGCGAAAAAGGCCGGGATCGAAACAGCGTATTTCGACCGCGGTGGCTATCTCTTCCACGGTAAAGTGAAGGCTCTGGCCGACGCAGCCCGTGAAGGCGGCCTCAAAATCTAATCGGTTGCGCCCCGCCGCAAATATGCGGACGGGGCGCACCATACCTGTAGGCGCAGATTACTGCGCCTCGATGATCCGGGAGCCGCAGGCTCACCAAGGGTTGTGACAACAGGGCGAAAGCCCGCAAGCTAAGGAGGCCAGCATGGCCAGAGATGACAACCGTGGCGGCAACAACAACCGCCGCAACCAGCGCGAAGAAGCGCCCGAATTCGCTGACCGCCTGGTCGCTATCAACCGCGTTTCCAAGACCGTAAAAGGTGGTAAGCGCTTCGGTTTCGCCGCTCTCGTCGTCGTAGGCGATCAGAAAGGCCGCGTCGGTTTCGGCAAAGGTAAGGCCAAGGAAGTACCCGAGGCGATCCGCAAAGCTACCGAGCAAGCCAAGCGCCAGATGATCCGTGTACAATTGCGCGAAGGCCGCACGCTGCACCACGATATGTCGGGCCGTCACGGCGCCGGCAAGGTGATCATGCGTACAGCGCCAGAGGGAACGGGCATCATCGCCGGTGGTCCGATGCGCGCAGTGTTCGAAATGCTGGGCATCAAGGACGTCGTGTCCAAGTCCATCGGTTCGCAAAACCCGTATAACATGATCCGCGCCACGATGGACGGATTGAAAAAAGAACAGTCCCCACGTTCCGTCGCGCAGCGTCGCGGCAAGAAAGTGGCCGACATTCTGCCAAAGCGCGAAGATGCAGCAGATTCTTCCGCACAAGTGGCTGAGGAAGCATAAGCATGGCTAAGACACTCGTAATCAAGCAGGTGGGCTCGCCCATCCGCCGCCCCGCAAAACAGCGCGCGACGTTGGTAGGCCTCGGCCTGAACAAGATGCACCGTGTGCGCGAGCTGGAAGACACGCCTTCCGTGCGCGGCATGATCAATGCCGTTAGCCACATGGTCGAGATCATCGAAGAGAAGGGCTGAGCCTCAGGGCTTCCCGAACGTCACCTAAATATCAGAACGCCCCGCACGGTAGTGTGGGGCGTTTTTCGTTTTAATGGTCTGAAGCAGCGGGCCCCCTCCGGGCGCAGGTGTCTTTATATCGCGCCGTAGCCCCCTTGCCTCATGCGCAGGCATCCCCTATACGCGCGCAGTGCACGCTGTGTCGTGCATCAGAATCGTAACGCCGCGTCTGCTCACTCCCGTCGCTGGGGAGCATTTCCGGCAAAAGGAGAAGCGACATGAAACTTAATGAACTTTCAGACAATCCAGGCGCGACCAAACCACGCAAACGCGTAGGTCGGGGTCCAGGCTCCGGCACCGGTAAGATGGGTGGCCGTGGTATCAAAGGTCAGAAATCCCGTTCGGGTGTGGCGATCAAAGGGTACGAGGGTGGCCAGATGCCACTCTACCAACGTCTGCCAAAGCGTGGCTTCAACAAGCCAAACCGTAAATCCTATTCCGCGATCAACCTTGGCCTGATCCAGAAATTCGTCGATGCGGGCAAACTCGATATCGCGAACGTGATCACTGAGGATTTGTTGGTTGCGTCCGGCGTTGTTCGTCGTAAGCGCGATGGTATCCGCATCCTCGCCAAAGGCGATGTGACGTCCAAGCTGCAGCTTGACGTAACCGGGGCTTCCAAATCCGCAATCGAAGCCGTCGAGAAGGTGGGCGGAAGCCTGTCGGTCAAAGCAGCGGCAGCGGCGTCCGAAACGGACCAGTAACCCTTCGGTCTTGTGAGCCGCGCGCAAGCGGCTTACATAGATAGATAAGTTTTCCCAAACGCCGCCCGCCGGAAAACGGTCAGGGCGGCGTTTCGTTTGATAAAAAGAGAGCCCTCACATGGTATCTGCCGTCGAGAATATGGCCGCCAATTCGAGCTGGTCCGCCTTTGGCAAGGCGACCGACCTACGCCACCGCATCCTTTTTACGCTGGGTCTGCTGATCGTCTACCGTCTGGGGACGTTCATCCCCGTACCGGGAATCGATGGCGGCGCACTGCGCGACTTCATGGAGCAGGCGGGGCAGGGCATCGGCGGAATGGTATCGATGTTTACCGGCGGTGCCTTGGGCCGCATGGGCATCTTCGCTCTGGGCATCATGCCCTACATTTCCGCGTCGATCATTGTGCAGCTTCTTACATCTATGGTGCCCTCGCTTGAGCAACTCAAGAAGGAGGGCGAGCAGGGTCGCAAGAAGATCAACCAGTACACCCGCTGGGGCACGGTGGCACTTGCCACGGTCCAATCCTACGGCCTTGCCGTATCGCTTGAGGCAGGTGATATCGCGGCCGATCCGGGCTGGTATTTCCGCATCGCCTGCATGATCACCCTTGTGGGTGGTACAATGTTCCTGATGTGGCTGGGCGAGCAGATCACAGCGCGCGGCATCGGCAACGGCATCTCACTCATCATTTTTGTTGGCATCATCGCCGAAGTCCCTGCTGCTATTGCGCAATTTTTCGCCTCCGGCCGCTCTGGTGCGATCAGCCCCGCGGTGATCATCGGCGTGTTGGTTATGGTGATCGCCACGATTATGTTCGTGGTGTTTATGGAGCGCGCCCTGCGCAAGATCCACATCCAATACCCACGCCGCCAAGTCGGGATGAAGGTCTATGATGGCGGCTCCAGCCATCTGCCGATCAAGGTCAATCCGGCAGGCGTGATACCCGCGATCTTCGCAAGCTCGTTGCTGCTGCTACCTGTCACCATCAGCACGTTCTCTGGCAACTCCACGAACCCAGTTATGTCATGGCTGCTGGCCAACTTCGGCCCCGGTCAGCCTCTCTACCTGCTGTTCTTTGTCGCGATGATCGTGTTCTTTGCCTACTTCTATACGTTCAACGTATCGTTCAAACCCGATGATGTGGCCGACAACCTCAAGAACCAGAACGGTTTTGTCCCCGGTATCCGTCCGGGCAAGCGCACGGCGGAATACCTCGAATATGTGGTCAACCGCGTCCTTGTGCTGGGCTCAGGCTATCTGGCGGCGGTCTGTATCCTACCCGAGATCCTTCGCGGTCAGTTCGCCATTCCGTTCTACTTCGGCGGCACGTCCGTGCTGATCGTGGTCTCGGTCACGATGGATACGATCCAGCAAGTACAAAGCCATCTTCTGGCTCATCAATACGAAGGTCTGCTGGAGAAGTCGCAATTGCGCGGCAAATCAGGCAAAGGCCGCAAAAAACGGAGCCCGGCACGCAAATGAACATCATCCTCCTCGGCCCTCCCGGTGCAGGCAAGGGCACCCAAGCGCGCCATCTGGTTGAGACACGCGGCATGGTCCAGCTCAGCACCGGCGATATGCTCCGTGACGCAAAGTCTTCCGGCTCCGAAATGGGCAAGATCGTCGCCGATGTCATGGCGCGCGGCGCACTGGTCACGGACGAGATTGTGATCGGGCTCATACGCGAAAAACTGACCGACAAGACTGAGCATGGCGGATTTATCTTCGACGGCTTCCCCCGCACTCTGCCGCAGGCCGATGCTCTCGGCGAGTTGATGCGAGCCGAAGGTCAGGCGGTCGATGCGGTGATCGAGATGCGCGTCGATGACGAGGCGCTTGTGGACCGGATCACGGCCCGCTCTACCTGCGGCAGCTGCGGTGAGGTCTATAACGACAACACCAAGCCGATCCCGGCGGACGGAAAGTGCACAAATTGCGGCGGCACAGAGTTCAAACGCCGCGAGGACGACAATGCGGAAAGCCTAAAGACGCGCCTGATGGCCTACTACAAGCAGACCTCTCCGTTGATCGGCTATTACTACGCCAAAGAGATGCTCAGCGATGTCGACGGTCTGGCGGAGATCAAGGACGTGCAGGCCAGCATCGAGGCCATACTCGACGCCTGATCGCAATCCAAATGATACCTTTTACAGTGGGTCGGACTTGAAAAAGCCCGGCCCCGTTTTTTGTCCAGACGACCTATTGCGGCTCGTAGGTCAGCGCATCTCGGATCCAGGTATTCATCGGTCCGATGGTTTCCGCCAGCGACACGATCCGCTCCACTATATCCCCGCTGAGCCATTCCTCGGGGGGCGCATCGGCGCGTACGGTATAGCCCTTGAGCTTAAGCGCTTCGGCCAACTCATGCTCCTCGTGTTGCTTGTATCCGCGCGGCATCGTCTTGAGCGTATTTTCCGGTGAAAGGGAATAGCCTTTCGCTGCAAGTCCCTCCAACAAATCTTGGAAGCCCGCTGTATCCGCGATCATGCGGTCGCGTACCTTGTTCAGCTCTGCGGTGGCCAGTTGATAGTACCCTGCAGCGATCATTCCCCCGCGTGGTCCCACCTGCGCATAGACTACGCCGCCCATCTCGTCCTTGGTGCCCGAGGGCGTCAGCATCCCCGAAACGTTGGTCTTGTAGAGCGTCTTGTCCTTAGAGAACCGTACATCGCGGTTTTGGCGAAACATCGTCTTGTCGCTCCCGCGCAATGGATACGTACTGCCCTCCAGCAGCATCGTGGCAAGGCGTAGCATCCCCGCAAAAGGTTGGCGCACGTGCTCCTTGAGGTGCTTTTTATTCCCCTCGTACCATTCTCTGGTATTGTTTTGCTCCAGCGCGCCAAGTATCGTAAAGCTCTGCGGGTTAAAGCCTGCCATGTTGTGTCCTGCCTTTGTTATGTGCGCCTACGCTAGGCAGACAACACTTCATTCACATAATAATCAATCGGGCTTTCCTGCCCGGGTTGACGCCCTATGCAAAAGCTCATAGTCAGCGCTATCTCGAAAGAGAATCAAACTGCGTTCCCGGTCGCTCCTGGCGCGCATGATCACCTTATCAGCCGTAGCCCGTTGGCCTTTTCGCCTCGGGCTTGTGTTGTGAAAAAAGGGTCTGGAATAACGGACCCGCAACAAAAAGGAATAGCACACGTGGCACGTATTGCCGGCGTAAACATCCCGACTGCAAAGCGGGTTCCAATCGCCCTCACCTACATCACCGGTATCGGCAACTCTTCCGCAGTGAAAATCTGCGAAGCTGTTGGCATCGAGCAGACACGCCGTATCAACGAGCTGTCCGATACAGAGATCCTGAAAATCCGCGAGCACATCGACGAGAATTACACCGTCGAGGGTGATCTGCGCCGTGACACACAGATGAACATCAAGCGTTTGATGGATCTGGGTTGCTACCGTGGCCTGCGCCACCGCCGCAACCTGCCTGTGCGCGGTCAGCGGACACACACCAACGCACGCACCCGCAAAGGCCCCGCAAAGGCCATTGCCGGCAAGAAGAAATAAGGGAGGGCTCAGCATATGGCACGCGAAGCAAAACGCACCAAAAAGAAGGTCTCCAAGAACATCGCCGCAGGTGTGGCGCATGTGAATTCTTCTTTCAACAACACGAAAATCCTCATCTCCGATGTGCAGGGCAATGCGATCGCATGGTCCTCCGCAGGCACCATGGGCTTCAAAGGGTCGCGTAAATCAACGCCCTACGCCGCCCAGATGGCAGCCGAGGATGCAGGCAAGAAGGCACAAGACCACGGGGTGAAAACGCTCGAGGTTGAAGTGCAGGGTCCGGGCTCCGGTCGAGAGAGCGCGCTGCGCGCTCTGGCCGCCGCCGGGTTCAACATCACCTCGATCCGTGATGTGACGCCCATGGCACACAACGGCTGCCGCCCGCCAAAACGCCGCCGCGTCTAAGCGACGATTATTCTACTGGGGGTTCGCGTTTTGGCGCGGACCCCACAAGATTTTCTGAAACCTCGGGAGTTTGCCCCGGACGGACATACGGGCGCGAACAAGGATGGAGGGACTAATGATCCACAAAAATTGGGCCGAACTGATCAAGCCGACACAGCTTGATGTAAAACCCGGCAACGATCCTGCACGTCAGGCAACTGTGATTGCAGAACCGCTCGAGCGCGGCTTCGGCCTCACCATGGGGAACGCCCTGCGCCGCGTGCTGATGAGTTCGCTTCAGGGTGCGGCGATCACATCCGTACAAATTGACAACGTTTTGCACGAATTCTCGTCTGTTGCAGGCGTTCGTGAGGACGTGACCGACATCATCCTCAACCTCAAGGGTGTCGCCATCCGCATGGAAGTCGAAGGGCCCAAGCGCCTGTCGATATCCGCGAAAGGCCCTGGGGTTGTCACTGCAGGCGATATCAGCGAATCCGCAGGCATCGAGATCCTGAACCGCGATCATGTGATCTGCCACCTCGACGATGGTGCGGACATTTACATGGAGCTGATGGTGAACACCGGCAAGGGCTACGTCTCCGCCGACAAAAACAAACCGGAAGATGCGCCAATCGGCCTGATACCGATCGACGCGATCTACTCGCCCGTGAAAAAGGTCAGCTACGATGTGCAGCCCACCCGCGAGGGCCAGGTGCTGGACTACGACAAACTGACCATGAAGATCGAGACAGATGGTTCGCTGACCCCTGATGATGCAGTGGCCTTCGCCGCGCGTATCCTTCAGGACCAGCTGGGCATTTTCGTGAACTTCGACGAGCCAGAATCTGCGTCCCGTCAGGACGACGATGACGGGCTCGAGTTTAACCCACTTCTGCTCAAGAAAGTGGATGAGCTGGAGCTTTCCGTGCGCTCGGCCAACTGCCTTAAGAACGACAATATCGTATATATTGGCGATCTGATCCAGAAGACCGAAGCCGAAATGCTGCGCACTCCGAACTTTGGCCGCAAATCCTTGAACGAGATCAAGGAAGTGTTGTCGGGCATGGGGCTGCACCTCGGCATGGACGTCGAGGACTGGCCACCGGACAATATCGAAGATCTGGCCAAGAAGTTCGAAGACAACTTCTAAAGCATTCGGGCGGGGCGAGAGCTCCGCCCAGATAAACGACTGGGCATCCGCCCCAAGGAGAGTTGGCGCTACGCACGCCAGCCAGACAAAGCAAAACGGCCCGTAGAGGGCACCATTTTTGGAGATAGAACTATGCGTCACGCACGTGGATACCGCCGTCTTAACCGCACACATGAGCACCGCAAGGCGCTCTGGGCCAACATGGCCGGCTCGCTGATCGAGCATGAGCAGATCAAGACGACCCTGCCAAAGGCAAAAGAACTGCGCCCCATCATCGAGAAGATGATCACGCTTGCAAAGCGTGGCGATCTGCACTCCCGCCGTCAGGCCCGCGCGCGTCTCAAGGAAGATCAGTACGTCACCAAGTTGTTCGACATCCTTGGGCCTCGCTACAAAGACCGTCAGGGCGGCTATGTCCGTGTTCTGAAAGCGGGCTTCCGCTATGGCGATATGGCGCCGATGGCGATCATCGAGTTCGTCGATCGCGACCGCGATGCAAAAGGCGCCGCCGACAAGGCTCGCGTTGCTGCTGAAGAAGCCGCAGAATAATAGATTTAGACCTGTCGAAAGAAGAAGCCCTGCCATTCGGCGGGGCTTTTTTTATGGCTTGATCCGCGCTTTGAAACTCAGCGGTTGCATGATGGCCACCGGCTGCTCATATCATGGTCCCATGAGATATATCGTCCTTGCCTTCGCCTTACTTGCGACGCCGCTAAGCGCGCAAGAGGTCCCCCAATCCGCAGCCGAAATGCAGCTCAGCTTTGTCCCCGTGGTCAAGCAGGCCGCCCCCGCAGTGGTCAATATCTACGCAAGAATTGTCCGCGAAGTACGCCGCACCCCGCTGCAGTCGGATCCGTTTTTCGAGCGCTTCTTCCGCGACCCGCTGACCGATCCCAAACCCCGCGTGCAGAACTCGCTCGGCTCCGGTGTGATCCTGTCGGCGGACGGTATCGTAGTGAGCAATTATCACGTCGTCGGTATGGCGACGGACATTCGTGTGGTGCTCAACGATCGCCGTGAATTTTCCGCCCGCGTGCTGTTGGGCGACGAGGAAAGCGATTTGGCCATCCTAAAAATCGATGCGCCCGATGCACTTCCGTTTCTTGAATTGCGCCGCAGTGACAGCGTTGAAGTGGGCGAGCTTGCACTGGCCATCGGCAATCCCTTCGGGGTTGGGCAAACTGTGAGCAGCGGCATCGTCTCGGGCCTCGCGCGCTCCGGCGGATCCGGCGGGCAGGGGCGTGGTTATTTCATCCAGACAGATGCGCCGATCAATCCGGGTAATTCGGGTGGGGCGCTGGTGGATGTGGCTGGGCGGCTAATTGGCGTCAACACCTCGATCCTGACGCGCTCGGGTGGCTCCAACGGCATTGGCTTTGCCATTCCTGCCGATCTTGTTGCCGCTTTTGTCGCTCAAGCTCAAAGGGGGCAAGAGACATTTGACCGGCCCTGGGCCGGCATCAGCGGGCAGTCGCTGGATTCGGATATGGCGGCGACTCTGGGCTTTGACCGGTCCGGCGGTATCATCATTTCGGGCCTGCATCCAGCGAGCCCTTTTCTGGAGGCCGGGCTGGATGTTGGCGATGTCATCCTGACGGTGGGCGGCCAACCGGTGAACACGCCATCCGAGATGATCTACCGCATGAGCGTTGCGGGCTTGGATACGCGGGTCGCCGTTACCTTCAGCCGGGCAGGCACGGTCAGTGATGCGCAGGTTGGCCTGATCGCGGCGCCGGACGATCCTCCCCGTGATGCTGTGACCTTGCCGGACAGCAGCCTCTTTCCGGGGCTTTCCCTTGCACGTATCAATCCTGCCGTCCTTTCGGAACTCAATCTGCCTCTCGAGATCGAAGGTATCGCGGTAACAGATGCGGGGCCTTTTGCGACGCGTGCCGGGCTGCGCCCGGGCGATGTGATCGTTATGCTCAACGGCGTCGCACTTAGCCATCCCGATGAGGCGGTCGCTCTGCTGTCAGGGCAAATCCGCGGGATCGAGATGCTGGTCCAGCGTGGGGCGCAGCGTCTCTCGATCAGGTTCAGGGGGTAGCTCGTGGCAGATCTGTTCGGATCTCCGGCCGCGGTACCTGACGGGGGGCACCGTCCGCTTGCGGACCGTCTGCGGCCCAAGACATTGGCCGAGGTGATCGGCCAGTCCCAAATCCTCGGAAAAGACGCGCCGCTGACAGTCATGCTGGAGGGAAATGCGCTCAGCTCGCTTATCTTCTGGGGGCCGCCGGGCGTAGGAAAGACGACGATCGCGCGCCTGCTGGCGGACGAGACTGACCTGCATTTCGTGCAAATCAGCGCTATTTTTAGCGGCGTGCCAGATTTGCGGCGGGTGTTTGATGCCGCGAAGATCAGGCGTCAGAACGGGCAGGGCACGCTACTTTTCGTCGATGAAATCCACCGTTTCAACAAGGCGCAGCAGGACAGCTTTTTGCCGCATATGGAAGATGGCACGATCCTGCTGGTCGGGGCTACCACGGAGAACCCCAGTTTCGAGCTCAACCGCGCCGTGATGAGCCGCGCGCAGGTGCTGGTGCTGGAGCGGCTGAACGCCGAAGATCTCGAAAATCTGGTGGCCCGGGCGGAGGCGGATCTCAGGGTGGGCTTGCCACTTGACGCAGGCGCGCGGCAGACCCTGCTGGATATGGCAGACGGAGACGGGCGGGCTCTGCTCAACCTGATCGAGCAGATCGCCGCGTGGAAGCTGGACACGCCGATTGATCGGGCAGCGCTCGGAAAGCGGCTCAGCAAGCGCGCGGCGCACTACGATAAGGGCGGAGACGAACACTACAATCTTATCTCCGCGCTGCATAAATCGGTGCGCGGCAGCGATCCCGATGCGGCGCTGTATTGGTTTGCGAGGATGCTGGAGGGCGGCGAAGATCCCCGCTACCTGGCGCGGCGGATCGTGCGCATGGCGGTCGAGGATATCGGGTTGGCCGATCCTCAGGCCCAAGCAGTGTGCTTGCAGTGTTGGGATACCTTCGAGCGGCTGGGCTCGCCGGAGGGGGAGCTGGCGCTTTCGCAGGCGGTGATATATCTGGCGTTGGCGCCTAAAAGTAATGCGAACTATGCGGCCTATAAGGACGCACGCAAAGCAGCCAAGGCGACAGGATCGGAGCCACCTCCTAAGCATATCCTGAACGCACCTACCGGCATGATGAAAGAGCAGGGCTACGGCGAGGGCTATGCCTATGATCACGATGCAGAGGACGGGTTTTCGGGCCAGAACTATTTCCCTGACGGGATGGAGCGGCCCGTCCTCTTTCAACCCGTCGAACGGGGGTTTGAGCGCGATCTCAAGAAGCGCCTCGAGTATTTCGCCAAGCTGCGCGCGCAGCGGGGCAGTTGACTCTCGCATCCTGCCGCGCGATTGGATCACCATGATTTCAACAGTCTCCCTCGTCGCTATGGGCGGTGCTATTGGCGCTGTTTGCCGCTACCTTTTCGGGGTCGCAGCACTCCGCTTGACCGGCCCGGCCGATTTTCCGCTGGCGTTGCTTTCGGTCAATGTGATCGGCTCGTTTCTTATGGGCGTGTTCGTGACCGCCGCCGCCCAAAAAGGGCTGACGCATCTGAGCCCGTTCGTGATGACCGGCCTACTCGGCGGCTTCACAACGTTCTCGGCTTTCTCGCTGGAGGCGGTGACGCTGATGGAGCGGGGCCAGATCGCGGCAGCCGGTGCTTATGTGGTGCTGTCGGTGTGCCTGAGCATTGGCGGGTTGATGTTGGGGCTATGGATCGCCAGAGGGGTATTCGCATGAGCCAAGTACAAATGATGACGGTCGCCGAGGGCGACGGAGATCAGCGGCTCGACCGTTGGTTCAAGCGGTTCTTTCCGCAGATCCCGCAGGGACGCATTGAGAAGATGTGTCGAAAGGGCGAGATTCGAGTGGATGGGGGCCGCGTAAAGGGCTCTACCCGTATCGAGGTGGGCCAGGAGATCCGAATTCCACCGCTTCCCACGGGCGACGCGCCGCCACCGCCGAAGCGGACGACAGTTACGGATGCCGAGGCCAAGATGATCCGCGCCTGCGTGATCTACCGCGATGATCACGTGATTGCGCTCAACAAGCCGCCGGGCCTGCCCGTGCAGGGTGGCTCGGGTCAGGGGGAGCGGCATGTGGATGCGCTCTCGGAAGCGCTCATGTTCGAGCTCGACGAAAAACCGCGGCTTGTGCATCGGCTGGATAAAGACACCTCCGGCGTTCTGGTGCTGGCGCGCACGCGTGAGGCCGCCAAGGCGCTGACAGCCAATTTCCGGCACCGCGAGACGCGCAAGATTTATTGGGCCGCAGTCGCAGGCGCGCCGCATCCGCGCAATGGGACAATCAAATTCGGTCTTGTGAAACAGGGCGGTCACGGTGCGCGGGGCGAGGGCGAAAAGATGGTCGCTGTACATCCACGCGACATCGACAGCACCGAGGGTGCAAAGCGGGCCACTACCGATTATTCAGTGTTGGAGCAGGCAGGCACTCGCACGTCTTGGATGGCGCTGAGCCCTGTGACAGGGCGCACGCATCAGCTGCGGGTGCATATGGCCGAGATCGGGCATCCGATAATCGGAGACGGGAAATATGGGGGCTCCGGTCAGGAAAACATGGGCGATGGTTGGGGCGCGCAACTGGGGGGTGATATCTCCAAAAAGCTGCACTTGCATGCGCGCAGCCTGACGATCCAGCACCCGGCAACGAAGGCGATGCTCAATCTGGTCGCCCCTATTCCCGAGCACATGCAGCGCACATGGGACACGTTCGCATGGCAAACCAAATTTGCGCCTGACGATCCGTTCGAGGAAGGCTGGGGATGAGCGGCTCTCCCTTGCGGCTGGTGATCTTCGACGTAGATGGCACCTTGGTCGACAGTCAGGCAGATATCTTGGGTGCGATGGATTTGGCTTTCGCCGGCGAAGGCATGGTGACGCCTCCACGCGCGCAGGTGCTTGGTGTCGTCGGGCTCTCGCTGGATGTGCTGATGCGTGAACTGGTGCCGCAGGCCGATGCTGGTACGCGGGACCGGCTGGTCCAAGGCTACAAGGATGCCTACATGGCGCTGCGGGCCGAACAGGGAGGCGTCGTTTCCTCTCCCTTTTATACCGGAGCCCGCGAGACGCTGGAGGCGCTTCATGCACAGCCGGGCATTTTGCTCGGGATGGCTACGGGAAAATCGCGCCGCGGGCTGGACAAGCTGATCGAGGCGCATGGCTTGGACGGGATGTTCGTAACCCAGCAAGTCGCGGATTTTCATCCGTCCAAGCCGCATCCCGCGATGCTGCTGGAAGCACTGCGCGAGACGGGTGTTGCTCCCCGCGATGCGGTCATGGTTGGCGATACCAGTTTTGATATGGAGATGGCCCGCGCGGCCGGGATCACCGGCATCGGCGTGAGCTGGGGCTACCACGACACCGTGCGCCTGACGGCGGCCCAGCACCTGCTAGAGCGGTTCGAGGCGCTGCCCGCGCTTCTCGAAAAGATCTGGGGCGGAGTAAAAGTATGAGTGAATGGAAAGCAAAGCGGTTCTGGAAAGCGGCTGCTGTGGTGCAGGCTGAGCGCGGCTTTGCGGTTGAGCTTGACGGGCGCGGTGTCAAAACACCTGCCAAGCAGGCGCTCCATTTGCCAACCCGTGCAATGGCCGAGGCAGTGGCCCTCGAGTGGGACGCTCAGGAAAATATCATCAATCCAAATACGATGCCGGTAACCAAAACGGCAAATGCCGCAATCGACAAGGTGATGGTGCAGCACGGTGAAGTTGCAGACATGCTGGCGGCATACGGTGACAGTGATTTGTTGTGTTACCGGGCAGAGGCACCCGAGGAACTGGTGGCGCGTCAGATCGAACAGTGGGACCCGATGCTCGACTGGGCAGAGGAGCGGCTTGCCGCACGGCTTTTGCCCCGTACGGGGGTCATGCACATTCCTCAGGATCCGAAGGCCGTCGGGCTGCTGCGAGACCAGACCCACGCCCTTGATCCCTTCGAGCTCGCGGCGTTCCATGATCTTGTGAGCTTGTCCGGCTCTCTGGTGCTCGGTTTTGCGGCGGCACGCGGCGCGCGGCCTGCCGATGAGCTGTGGAATATATCCCGGCTTGACGAGCTGTGGCAAGAAGAACAATGGGGCAAGGACGAGGATGCGACCGCTCTGGCGCTCATAAAACGTGATGCATTTTTGCATGCGGTCCGGATGTTTGGACTGGCGCAGGCGGATTAGCCAAAATTTATGCTTTCCCTTTGGTCAAGGACGGTTTGCCGCGGGATTTTCACGGGACAAGCCTTGACCTTTGTGCAGGAATCCGCCCAGACTTACCGCCACTATGCAGTCAATTCTGCACAGTATCACCGCCGGCGTGCAAAGCGCCGGTTTTATCCGTCCGAAACGTGGCGGAAAATCAGGAAGAGGTAAAAATGAAAAAATCAATTATTCTTGGCGCGCTTACGATCGCCGGCCTGTCTGCCGTAGCGGCAAGCGCCGCCACAGTAGACGATGTCAAAGCCCGCGGCACACTGAACTGCGGTGTTACAACCGGCCTTGTTGGTTTTGCGGCACCTGATGCAAACGGCGAGTGGGTCGGCTTTGACGTGGCCGTTTGCCGCGCTGTTGCGGCTGCTGTTCTGGGCGACGCGACGGCCGTTGAATTCATCCCGACAACCGGCAAGACACGCTTTACCGCGCTGTCCTCTGGCGAGATTGACTTGCTGGCGCGCAACACCACATGGACATTCTCGCGCGATACGGACCTCAAGTTCGATTTCGTCGGCGTGAACTACTATGATGGCCAGGGCTTTCTGGTTCCCAAAGCTTTGGGCGTATCCTCCGCAAAAGATCTGGATGGCGCGACCGTCTGCATCCAGACCGGCACAACCACCGAGCTGAACCTGGCCGACTTCTTCCGCGCCAACAACATCAGCTATGAGCCCGTTCCAATCGAGACAAACGCCGAAGCGATTCAGCAGTATCTGGCAGGCGCATGCGATGCGTATACCACTGATGCATCCGGTCTGGCCGCGTCACGTGCGACGTTCGAGACACCTGGCGATCACGTGATCCTGCCCGAAATCGTCTCCAAAGAGCCGCTCGGCCCAGTGGTGCGCCACGGTGACAACGACTGGGGTGATATTGTCATGTGGACATTGAACGCCTTGATTACAGCCGAAGAGCTGGGTGTGACCTCTGCAAACGTCGCCGAAATGGTCACGTCCACAACCAACCCCGAAGTCGCGCGTCTGCTCGGCACCGAGGGTGACTTGGGTGCGATGATCGGTTTGGACGCAGAGTGGGCCAAGCGCGCAATCGAGACGCAAGGCAACTACGGCGAGATCTTTGCCAAGAACATCGGCGAAGAGACACCAATCGGTTTGGCGCGTGGTCTGAACGCACAGTGGACCAACGGCGGGCTGCTGTACTCCCCACCGTTCCGTTAAATTGCAAGAGCCGAGGGGCGCAGGACATCCTGCGCCCCTCGCGCATTACGACACGCCTACGAGACGACCAAATAAGTGATCCGGTACTGACGTCAAAAGACGCATAAACAACAAACCGGGACAACGGGGATACAATTCATGTCGACACTCTCGGACCCGCCTGAGGGCTCTTTCCGGCTTTCTATGCTGTTGAACGACACGCGTTACCGTTCGCTGACTTTGCAGGCAGTAGCGGCGATAGCTCTGGCTCTGGCCTTGTACTACCTCTACTCCAACCTCGCGGCCAATTTGCGGGCGGCTGGTTTGAACATCTCGTTCTCGTTTCTGGGAAGTTCGGCGGGGTATGACATCAACCAGACGCTGATCGATTACAACAGTCAGTCTTCCAATTTCAAAGCCGCGATTGTCGGAATTTTGAACACCCTGCTTGTCGCAATTCTGGCATGCATCACAGCCACCATACTTGGCGTATTCGCGGGTGTTCTGCGGCTGTCCAACAATTGGCTCGTGCGCAAGCTGATGGCTGGATATGTCGAGATTTTCCGCAATATCCCAGTTTTGATCTGGATTATCATCATCTTCACTATCCTTACGGCTGTGATGCCCGGCGCGCGGGCCTATTTGGGTGAAGAGCCGGAGAGAGGCCTGATCGGGGGCATTTTTGCCTTCACCAATCGTGGTGTCTACATGCCTGCACCGTTCTTCACCAATGGATTTGGCGGGGGCGAGGGCAGCGGGCTGAATTGGTTGATGCTGATCGCCGTACTCGTGGCTTCTTTTTTCGGTGCGCGGGCGGTGACCCAAAGCGCCAATCGCAAACAGGAAGCGACCGGTGTTCGGCCCAATACGCTTCTGATTAATTTGGCGATCTGGCTTTTGCCGCTGGTCATCTTCTCGTTGATTTTCGGGCTGTCTTGGGACATGCCCGATCCGCTTGCCAACAGGTTCAACCTTCAGGGGGGGATCCAGATCGGTGCCCCGCTCATCGCGCTCTGGTTTGCGTTGTCGATCTACACAGGCGCATTTATTGCAGAGAACGTGCGTGCCGGCATTCAGGCTGTCTCCAATGGGCAGACTGAAGCGGCCGCCGCCCTAGGCCTTCGCCCGAACCGTGTGATGAGTCTCGTGGTACTTCCGCAAGCGCTGCGGGTCATCATTCCGCCGCTCATCTCGCAGTACCTCAATATCACGAAAAACTCGTCGCTCGCGATTGCCGTTGGCTACGCGGACATTACCGCCACGCTTGGGGGCATCACGCTCAACCAGACAGGGCGCGCGATTGAATGTGTTTTGCTGCTGATGCTTTTCTATCTTGTGATCTCGCTCTCAATTTCGGCGGTCATGAACGTTTATAACAATAGCATGAAACTGAAGGAGCGCTGAAATGTCCGATACACACGAGCACTCCATCGCCTTTGTCCGCACAACCGAGATCGCCCAGCAGCCCGCACCTCTCAACGCGGCCGGTCCGGTCAAATGGATGAGGGATAATCTGTTCGCCACGTGGGCCAACGCGCTCCTGACGGTCGCTGCAGCCTATGTGCTTTTCCTGCTTATCTCGTCCACCCTGCCGTGGATTTGGGGCGGTTTGTGGACCACCTCTTCTCTGTCCGAATGTCGCGAGATCCTGCAAGGGCAATCGGCTGCCTGTTTCTCGGTCCTTACCGAACGGTGGAACCAACTGTTGTTTGGGTTTAAATATCCAGCGGAGTTTTACTGGCGCCCGACGGTTGCGCTGGTGCTGATGTTCTTCGCGCTGGCTCCCGTGCTGTTTTTCGATCTGCCCCGCAAGCTGTTGATCATAACAGCGCTGTTTCCCTTCGCGGCCTATTGGCTCATCTGGGGAGGAACGATCTGGACCCCCCTTTTCGCAATGCTGGGATTTGTAGTAGGCTACTTCGTCTATGCTCGGTACGTTTCCAATAACTTTGCGTTGGGTTTCTTTGGCGGTGTAGCTGCAGCAATTGTGACATGGTATCTCTCAGGGTTCATCGTCGGCGCGATCGCACCGTCACAGCCGCTGCTGGCTGCTGTGCCGTCTCGCGATCTTGGTGGGTTCATGCTCAACCTGATGCTGGGTCTTACGTGCGTATCCCTCTCGATCCCGCTGGGTATCGCGCTGGCGCTCGGCCGGCAGAGTTCGATGCCGCTGATCAAATGGGTCTGCGTTATTTTCATCGAATTCATCCGTGGCGTACCGCTCATCACGCTGCTGTTCGTGGCAAGCGTTATGCTGGCATACTTCTTTCCGCCCGAAGCGACGGTCGATCTGTTTCTCCGAGTGGTAATTATGATTACCATGTTCTCAGCTGCCTATATTGCCGAAGTTATCCGCGGTGGTCTTGCGGCCCTGCCGAAGGGCCAATACGAGGCGGCTGACAGTCTCGGCCTTGATTATGCGCAAGCGATGCGGCTGATCATCTTGCCACAGGCCCTGAAAATCTCGATTCCGGGCATCGTGAACATCGCCGTGGGTTTGTTCAAGGATACCACGCTCGTCTCGGTCATCTCCATGTTCGACCTTGTGGGCATGATCCGCGGACCCATCCTCGCCTCGACCGATTGGAACGGGGTTTATTGGGAGCTTCTTGGCTTCGCGGCCGTTCTATTCTTCATCGTGTGCTACGGCATTTCACAATATTCGCAGTGGCTTGAACGCCGTCTTGCGACAGATCACCGCTAAGGAGGAATGAGCCATGGCTGATACCGCACAAATGCAAGTTTCCGACCAAGTCGCAATTTCAATCCAGAATATGAACAAATGGTACGGCACGTTCCACGTGCTGCGCGACATTGATCTGACAGTATATCAGGGCGAGCGGATCGTGGTTTGCGGCCCTTCGGGCTCGGGCAAATCGACGCTCATCCGCTGTATCAATGCATTGGAAGAGCACCAGAAGGGCTCCATCGAAGTTGATGGAACATTGCTGTCGTCAGATCTCAAGAACATCGATAAGATCCGCTCGGAAGTCGGCATGTGTTTCCAGCACTTCAACCTGTTCCCGCATCTGTCTATACTTGAGAACCTGACGCTGGCACCAATCTGGGTCCGGAAGACACCAAAGAAGGAAGCGATCGAAGTGGCGATGCACTTTCTTGAGAAGGTGAAAATTCCCGATCAGGCCGATAAATATCCCGGACAGCTGTCCGGTGGTCAGCAGCAGCGCGTCGCGATTGCACGTTCCTTGTGCATGAAGCCGCGCATCATGCTCTTTGACGAACCAACTTCAGCGCTCGATCCGGAGATGATCAAGGAAGTGCTCGATACGATGATCGAACTCGCCGAAGAAGGCATGACGATGATTTGTGTGACCCACGAAATGGGCTTTGCACGTCAGGTGGCCAACCGAGTGATCTTTATGGATCAGGGCCAGATCGTAGAGCAGAACGAGCCGGAGGAATTCTTCAAAAACCCGCAAAGCCCGCGCACCAAGCTGTTTCTCAGCCAGATTTTGGGCCACTAAGCGCGATAGAGATGGTCAAGACCAAAGGGGCGGAGGGAAACCTCCGCCCTTAGTCTGTGAGGTCATGAGGGACAATAAAATGATCTGGGTGTCCTGAGCCCGCGCTAAGCTCCGACCAAGCGGAGATGTCAAAAGCCAGCACTAATGTGGCGCAGGTGGGGAACCTGTCAAAATCGAAGTGGTCTGGTGGGTATTGCACAAGTTCGCTCGCGAGCAGCGCGCTGCCGGGGTTGTGGGCGACCATGAGAACGAGATTCCGCGTTTGCTCGCGTAGAATGCGGGCCATCACGTCTGGGTCGTCGAGGTAGAGATCGCGTGTAAACACGGTGGAACTGTTCGACAGCCCGAGCAATTCAAGCGTTTGACGGGTCCGCGCGGCATCTGAACAGAGGACCTCATCAGGGTTCAAATCTGTTTTCCGAAGCCAGTCGCCCATTGCGACCGCACTTTTGATGCCCCGCTCGTTCAATGCCCGCTCATGATCGGTGGTCCCGGGTTTGGACCAGTCCGATTTTGCATGGCGCATTAGGATCAAACGTTTCATGCAGCTGGTTCAGCCTGCCCGAATGATCGAACCGGCGCCGTGCTCGGTGAAGAGCTCCAGCAGGCATGCATTGGGTGCCCTGCCATCCAGAATAACTGCGGCACGCACGCCGGCGTTCAGGGCATCGAGTGCTGTCTGTGTTTTGGGGATCATGCCCCCTGCGATGACACCATCCGCTGTCATCTGCTCGATCTGTGAGGCGGTCAGCTCTGTCAGAACCTCGCCCGCTGCGTTCTTGACACCCGATACATCTGTAAGAAGCAAAAGGCGGTCGGCCTTGAGTGCCGCGGCAATGGCCCCTGCGGCGGTGTCACCGTTGATGTTGAATGTCTCGCCGTTCATGCCCATTCCGAGAGGCGCAATGACGGGTATAAGTTCCTTTTCAGCCATGTCCCAAAGCAGCCGCGGGTTCACTTTTGTGGGCTTGCCGACGAGGCCCAGGACCTCATCCTCCGGCTCGCAGATGATGAGCCCGCTGTCTTTGCCAGACACACCGACCGCACGGCCTCCCTGGGCGGATATCGCCTGCACGATCTTGGCGTTCACCAGCCCGGACAACACCATCTCCACGACTTCCATGGTCGCTGCGTCGGTCACACGCTTGCCATTCACGAACTCTGATTTGATATCAAGCCGTTTGAGCATATCGTTGATCATCGGCCCGCCGCCGTGCACGATGACGGGGTTCACGCCGACTTGCCGCATCAAAACCACGTCACGGGCAAATTCCATCATCGCGTCGTCGCTGCCCATCGCATGGCCGCCGAGCTTGATCACCACTGTCGCATCATTATAGCGCTGCATATAAGGCAACGCCTGTGAGAGGGTGGCGGCGGTTGCTGCCCAGTCGCGGTTCATGTCTTGTGTTCTCATATTATTGATCCCCGTGTCTGAGCGGATCATAGGCGCTTATTCAAGCGTGGCAATAACCGACCGGAGCGTGGGGATGCCCCAGCCTTTCTCCGAGGAGGTCACGATGATCTCAGGATAGGCGGCGGGATGTTTGGCCAGCGCACCGCGCACCTGATCGAGGACCTTCGCTCTTTCGACCTCCTTGACCTTGTCAGCCTTTGTCAGCACCGCTTGAAACGTCACGGCCGCGCTGTCGAGCAAGCTCATAATCTCGTCATCGACTGATTTCACACCGTGGCGCGCGTCGATCAAGACAAAGGCGCGGCGCAGCGTCTGGCGTCCTTGCAGGAATTGCTTCAGTAGACGCTGCCATTTCTCGACCACGGGCAGGGGGGCATTGGCGTAGCCATAGCCGGGCAGATCGACGAGGTAGAGATCCTCACCGGCGGTGAAGTAGTTGATCTCCTGAGTGCGGCCCGGGGTATTTGACGCGCGTGCGAGCGCTTTCATACCGGTGAGCGCATTTATCAGAGTGGATTTGCCGACATTCGAGCGGCCCGCAAAACAAACCTCGAGGCGGTCCGCTTCGGGCAGCCCTGACATCGCGACCACGCCTTTGACAAATTCGGTTTGGCCCGCAAACAGCAAGCGGCCTTTTTCCATCGTTTGCGGATCAGGTTCTTCGGCGAGGGGGAAGGGCAGCTGTGTCATATTAATTCCAGTCTGTCGCCCAAGGCAACTTCGCCACCCTTGATGACCGTAACATAGATACCAAAATCCTGATGTCCCAATGTGTTGAGCGCTTTGAGAGTGTCGACGTCGCGTAAGCCAGTGTCGGTATTGACCGTGGTGGCGAGGCATCGCGTGATGCGCTCCTCGACTCTCATCTGCACCGATCCGAGCTTCAGTTCCCGTCCGATCCAATCGAATTCGGCCCAAGCGGTGGCACCTTCGAGCCAGATATTGCCGCGCCAGCGCTCAGGCTGCAACGGCTGTCCGGTAAGGGTCTTGATAGCGGCATGCGAGGTGGCATTGCACAACGAGAGGGATGGGAAGGGGGTGTCTGTGAAGCTTCTGCCATCAAGCCTCACAACCTTTGCAGGTTGCGCGCGGTCACTGGCGACAAGCGGACGAACCCACTCGAGCAGGGCCTCGGGGTCGTGGTCGGGCTGTACCGTAAAAGCAGGATAGTCAGGATGCTGAAGTGTTATCGTTTCGCTCGCTTCATCCAGCGTTGCCGTAATGGCCATAAGGGATGGTGATTTGGCGCCACGGCTGAAGTTCTGGCAAGCGGCCCATGTGCCTGTCTCTGCGTTTGCCGCTTCGTGGGCGATGGCCCAGAGGCGGTCGTATGGCATGGCTTGTCCGGCAGTCAACGTGACACGCTCAAGCGCCTCACGCCCGTGGCTTTTGATCGGGTGACGCCAGAGCGCCGTTACCTCGATCACTTTTTCGTCTCAGCTTTTGCTTTCTTGCGAAAGGCGCCCGTCATATTGCCAAGCAAGTCAGGCTTGTAGCCTTGGCTCCGCATGATCAGGTACTGCTGTGTGAACGTGATGGTATTGTTCGCGATCCAGTAGACGACCAGTCCGGAGGCAAATCCGCCCAGCATGAACATGAAGACCCATGGCATCCATGCAAAGATCATTTGCTGGGTTGGATCTGTGGGGGCGGGGTTCAGCTTTTGCTGCAACCACATGGAAATGCCAAGCAGGAGAGGCAGAATGCCGATGAACACCAGTGCCATGATGCTGCCCACCTCCGGCGTGCCCCAAGGAAACAGGCCGTAAAAGTTGAAAATGGAGGTTGGATCAGGTGCACTCAGATCCTGAAAAGGGCCGAAGAACGGAGCATGCCGCAATTCGATCGTGACGAAAATAACTTTGTAGAGCGAGAAAAAGATCGGGATTTGCATCAGGATCGGCAAGCAGCCTGCAGCGGGATTCACCTTCTCTTTCTTGTACAGAGCCATCATGCCCTGCTGGAGCTTCTGTTTGTCGTCTCCAGCGGATTCCTTGAGCTTTTCCATCTTTGGCTGAAGCTCTTTCATCTTGGCCATCGAAACATAGGATTTATAGGCAAGAGGGAACAAAAGCGCTTTGATAAACAGCGTGAGAGCTATGATCGCGATGCCCATGTTGCCGATCAGGATGTTAAACTGGTGCAGGAGCCAGAAGATCGGCTTGGTGAAAAATGAGAACCAGCCCCAATCAATCGCATCGATAAAGTTGTAAACGCCGGCCTCCTCATAGGCTTTCAGAACGTCCCACTCCTTCGCGCCCGCGAAAAACTGTGTGGTGTTCATGATTGTCGCGCCGGGAGCCACAGTTTGGACAGGGCTTACCGCCTCAGTCTGATAAATGTCGCGGCGCTCATCGTATTTGGCCACCGACTTGAAGGCTGTTCCCTGGATCGGTACGAGAACGCTCATCCAGTAGTGATCTGTGAAGCCGATCCAGCCATTTTCGGTAATGTTGCGCTCTTCGGTTCGCGCGCCAGCCCGCTGATTGAACTCAAATTCGGGCATCTTGTCCCAGTCAATCTCGGAGTATTCGCCATCGGTCATCGCTACGACGCCTTCATGCAGGATGAAGAAATTCTTTAGATCCGGGGGGATGCCATGACGGGCGAGCACAGCGTATGGCGCCATTGAAGCAGCTGCATCGCTGTTGTTTTGGACGGATTGCGTGATCGTGAACATGAAATCGGAGTCAATTGCGATTTCTTTCGTGAACAGAAGCCCCGCCCCATTGTTCCATCTGAGCGTGACCGGTGTGTCGACGCCAAGCGTCTCGCCAGAGGCCAGCTGCCAGAGTGTGTTTGGTCCGGGCACCGCTGTTGGGTCGACACCTGCAGCCGCTGCCCAGCCATGCAGTGCATATTGTGCATTGGGCTCATTTGCTGGAAAGAGGATTTCGACGATTGTTCCGTCATCTTCCAGCGATGTTTCATAGTCGTTTAGTGAAAGATCATCGATCCGCCCGCCCAGCAACGACAGTGAGCCGCTGACCCGCGCAGTCTCGATCGGTACGCGTGGCGCACTTGCGATCGCACTGGGCGCGGTTTCTGTGGTCGCGCTCGTCGCATCGGAGGGAATATCGGCCGGTGGTGTCGCCAGAGAGCCTTCAGCCGGTGCGGTTTGCGAAGTTACCGCATTGTCCACAGTGACATCCGGCTCCGGTGGCGGAAAAAGCACAAACCATACAAGGATCACGACAAAGCTGAGCGCTGTCGCAATGATGAGATTCTTGTTCTGATCGTCCATTGGCACCGCCACCTGATGTCTGAAAACTGTCTGGTCGGTACACAACGGGCAGGGCCAAAGGTCAAGCGGATTCGGGTCTACCGGTTAGCTTGATCTAGGTGTTTTCGGTGTTTTTCAGCTTATTTTTGGCGGCCCTGTATGATCTTTGGAACATCGAGCAGTTTGGTGTTGTGCATGTTGATCCAGTCCAGTGTCTGATCGAAGGGCATCGGTCGGGCAATGCCGAAACCTTGGACATGGTCGCAGCCGAGTTGCGCCAGCAGCACATGCTCACCCACGGTTTCGACCCCTTCGGCAAGTGTTTCGACCTGCAGTCTCTCGGCCATCGTCAGGATCGCACTGATCATCCGCTGTTGCTCCGGATCCCGATCAGCCTTCATTACAAAGCTTCTGTCGATCTTGATCCGGCTCACGGCAAAGCGCCGAATAGATGAGAGTGAGGCATTTCCAGTACCGAAATCGTCTAGGTCTATGCGGCAGCCCAAATCGCCCAATGCGTTAATATTGCGTGTGATCATGTCGTCAGGTGCGCTGGCAACGACCGTCTCGAGTACTTCTACCGCCAATCGGTTGGGGGTGAGTTCAAACCGGTCCAAATCCCATTTTATCTTCTCCAGCAGACGCGGATTGCTTAACTCCGATCCGGCAAAGTTGACTCCGACCTGCGGGATACACACTCCCGCGGCATCCCACTGCTTCAGGGCACTAAAGCTGTGGTACATCATCACTTCCGCCAAGCGCTCCAACAAGTTTGCGGTCTCTATGGCGGGCAAAAACTCGACGGGAGAGATCACGCCACGGACAGGATGGGTCCAACGGGCCAATGCTTCAAACCCGGTGATACGCCCCGTGTCGGTGCACAATTGTGGCTGGAACCATGGTTTGATTTCGCCACTGTCCAGCGCAGTGACGATGTCTTCGTTCAGCGCTCTGCGGCTTTTGCGTTCCTGGTGCATCTGATCGGAGTAAGCGCGGATGCTTGACGCACCACGGGCTTGGGCACTGCGCAGCGCAATACAGGCGGCCTCGATCCACTCGGATGCCTTACCTTCTGGCGCCCTTGTGTGCTGACAGAATCCGATACAGACATCCGTATAGATTATCGTGCCGTCGAGTGAAAACGGCTCCTCTGCAGCCGCCTGAAGGCGCCCGGCAAGCTGTATGCACAGTTCAAGCGACAGTTGCCGGACGGGGGTCACGCAGACTGCAAAACGCGCATCGCCAATCTGGCCGATCACATCCCCGTCGCGCATGACACCCGTGAGGCGTTCACCCATGCGCTGAATGATGCTATCGCCTGCGGCGGGGCCGTGCCGATCAACGAGGTCAGTAAACCCCTCGATTTCAATAATATGCAGGCATGAATTAAGGTCCCCGGCAGTCGCTTGCGCAAAAATTGTTTCGCAACGCTCCATCATCGGGGCGCGTGCGAGTAATCCATTTCTGGTCAAGCCGCCGGTCTGGAGATGTCCGACTGTCGCACCGACGCCGCCTGATAGCAGATAGGCCGCAGGCACCAAGGCAGCTACGACGAGCAGGGCGCCTTCACCGCCGAACCAGTATGCGGCCAGAGAGAAGGCCGGGATAAACGCCAGGGCAGGCGGGCCGGTCAGCAGGTCAAACGCGCGTTTGCGGAAGGCAGCGAACCGCTTTGAGAAATGAATTTTTTGTTTGTCCGGCACAGGCTACCCTCCGATCCGGGCCGCGTGTGCAGTCCGATTAATTAACCCTAGCGGGAATCAGTGCAAGCTGGGGTTAACGCCGACCGGAATACTGGGAGAAGATTACCTTAAAGTTTCCGCATCCCGGCTCAGTGCAATAAAATCGAACAAAAGGGGATCAAGCAGATGCGAAGGCTGGGCGTTTGTCAGCGCGCGGAACATGGTCTGGCGGCGTCCGGGGCTGTTTTGCTCCCATCCATCGAGAATCGCTTTGACCTGCTGGCGTTGCAACCCGTCCTGCGAGCCGCACAGATCGCATGGGATGATCGGGTAGCGCATCGCTGCCGCAAACTTTTCGCAATCGTCCTCCGCCACATGGGCAAGAGGGCGATACACAAATAGATCGCCCTCCTCGTTGAGAAGTTTCGGGGGCATCGTCGCCAGCCTGCCGCCGTGAAACAAGTTCATGAAGAATGTCTCAAGTATGTCGTCGCGGTGATGACCCAAAACCACGGCAGAGCAGCCTTCTTCACGCGCGATCCGGTATAGATTGCCGCGCCTCAGCCGTGAGCACAGCGCGCAAAACGTGCGGCCCTGCGGGATTTTATCCATCACGATCGAATAGGTGTCACGGTATTCGATCCGGTGCTGCACGCCCATTTTCTCGAGAAACTCGGGAAGTACAGTTGCGGGAAACCCGGGCTGGCCCTGATCGAGATTGCAGGCCAGAAGCTCGACCGGCAGCAGGCCGCGCCACTTCAATTCATGCAAAACGGCGAGTAGTGTATAGCTGTCCTTGCCCCCTGACAGGCACACCAGCCACTTCGTGCCCGGCTCGATCATGCCATATTGCTCGATCGCTTCACGGGTCTGGCGCACGATCCGCTTGCGCAGCTTCTTGAAGGCGACGGTACGCGGTGCGCCGTGGAAAAGCGGGTGAATTTCTTCGGGATGATCCAGCATCTCGCACTCCTTGGGGTGTTGATTTCATCTACATCACGTTAGGTCTGAACTAAAGCATTTGGAGGAACTGGAATGCGTTTTGCGATGTTTGCGTTTGTTGTGCTGTTGAGCGCTTGTGTAGGAAAGCCCGCGTTGGACGACGAAAAGCTGTCGGGCAGGGATTTCAATCTAGAGGAATTCTTTGAGGGGCAGGTTCTGGCAAAAGGGCAGTTTCAGGATGTGTTCGGGACTGTACGCAGGCGATTCGATGTGGTGGTCACCGGCACATGGGACGGTGAGACGCTCAAGCTGGTCGAGGATTTCGACTACGAGGACGGCACCACGGAGCAGCGTATCTGGCGGCTCCAAAAGACAGGGCCGGTTGTGGCTGACCAAACATGGACCGGCTCGGCAGAAGGGGTACTGGGCGTTGCCCGGGGCGCCGAGCGTGGCGATACGTTCAACTGGAAGTATCAAATTGATCTACCCGTGCCAGATGGGACTTTGCGGGTCAATTTCGATGACTGGATGTGGGATCTGGGTGGTGACCGTGTTTTGAACCGCGCGTATATGAAAAAGTACGGTGTCGACATCGGCGAGGTTCTGATCACCTTCGAGAAGCAGTGATCGTTTCGATGGCCTGATATACTCGTTGCGCTGCGGCTGAAGGGTTCCACAGTGCACGCGATTTGGGATGTTATTTCTTTTTGGGTACCGGGTCATATCCGTCACCGCCGAACGGATGGCAGCGCCCGATGCGCCGTATGCTAAGAACTGCTCCCTTCGCCGCCCCGTGCTTTTCCAGCGCTTCGAGGGCGTAAGCTGAACATGTGGGCTGATAACGGCAATTGAAACCAACCCAAGGACTGAGGACCAATCGGTACGCTCGTACGGGAAGGGCGAGGAGATGGGCCAGCGGGCTCAAAAGCGCGCGCCGTGCAGGATGTGAAGAGCTTTTTCCAGATCGCCGAGCAGCCGGGAAAAGGGGAGAGTTGCCGTGGCGGTGTTCCGGCCAATCAGCACGTAATCATGACCAGCCTTGCCCGTGTGCGGCACGACCGCATGCGCAATCTCACGCAGTCGGCGTTTTGCGCGGTTACGTGCCACGGCATTCCCGACTTTTTTCGAACAGGTGTAGCCGATGCGTATGCCCCCCTGCTCGCCATCGGGACGGCGCAGCATCTGGAGCACGAAGCCTTCCATTGCAACGCGCTTGCCGCGCGCGGCAAGCTGGAAATCGCGGCGCTGGGTCAGAACAGTGAGAGATCCACACGGCAAAACCGCCGGAAGATGCTCCTCACCGGCATGTCTGCCAATCAGGTCTGTCTCCGGCGGCATCATAGCGACGAGTCTGAGCTGCGTATTATGCGCTCAGCTCTTTCCGGCCTTGTGCACGGCGCGCGTTGATGATCTTGCGGCCGGCCTTTGTTGCCATGCGCGCACGGAAACCGTGGCGCCGCTTGCGGACAAGGTTCGAGGGTTGAAAGGTGCGTTTCATCGCTCCGTCTCCATCTAGTATAGTTTGCGTCGGCGGATTCGCCGGAACGCGTCAATTCAGACCTGTCCCCTAAAGGGCCGCGCAGTCCAAGTCAAACCCTCTGGCGGTCAAATCGCGGCCTTCTGCAATAAATCTGCCGACCAAACGCACCAATTGTTTTATTCCGGTGCCGATCGGGGGGAACTACAGCGATTCAGGGCTAAAATTTAACACAGTCGATCAAGGCCGCGTGAGTGGGCTGTCTTTCGTGGCGCAAAAGAGGCACCTAGGAACTCGAATGAAGCAGTGGAATGAAAATGATGACGGATACGAGCCAAAGGACGAAGGGTAAATCGAGGTTAGCCCGGTTTGGACCGCTGGCTCTTATTGCAGTCGTGGCTGGGGTCGGTGCGTTCGCGCTGCGAGACTACCTGAGTTTCGATGCGCTGCGGGACAACCGCGAGGCGCTGATCGCTTTTCGTGACAGCAATTTCGGGCTCACAGTACTTGGTTTTATGCTTGCCTACGTTCTCATCGTGACCTTCTCGCTTCCCGGTGCGTTGATCGCTACTCTCACGGGTGGCTTTCTTTTCGGAACGGGCCTTGGGGCCGCACTTAACGTGACCTCGGCGACGTTGGGTGCTACCGCGATCTTTTTGGCTGCACGCCTCGGCCTCGGCGACCGGCTCAAGGCTCGCATGGATGCGTCGGAGGGGATGGTCGCGCGGATCAAGAAAGGGCTGGACGAAAACCAGTGGTCGATGCTGTTTTTCATCCGCCTTGTCCCGGCTGTACCGTTCTTCGTGGCCAATCTCATTCCGGCGTTTCTGTCGGTGCCCTTGCGGCGATTCGTGATCTCGACCTTCATCGGCATCATCCCCGGCTCACTGGTCTATACGTCGGTGGGCGCGGGGCTTGGTGAGGTGTTCGCGCGGGGCGAGACCCCGGACCTGGGGATCATCTTCGAGCCGCATATTCTGCTGCCCATTCTGGGGCTCTGCGCGCTGTCGCTGTTGCCCGTCATTATCAAGGCCCTGACCGGTAAAAAGGAACTTTTGAAATGAACCATGTCAAAACAGATATTCTGGTGATCGGGGCCGGATCGGGAGGGCTGTCCGTTGCTGCGGGCGCGGCGCAGATGGGTGCAGATGTGGTCTTGCTAGAGGGGCACAAGATGGGTGGTGATTGCCTCAATTACGGCTGTGTGCCCTCCAAGGCGCTCATTGCCACGGGCAAGGCAGCCTACGGGCAGCAGCACAGCGCACAATTCGGTGTAACCGATGCTGCAGGCGTGGTGGATTATGCCGCTGCCAAAGACCATGTTACCGATGTGATCGCGACCATTGCGCCCGTCGACAGCCAGGAGCGGTTCGAGGGCTTCGGAATTAACGTGATCCGCGAATTCGGCAAATTCATCTCGGCCACTGAAGTGCAGGCGGGTGATACGGTGATCAAGGCGCGGCGGATCGTGATCGCCACAGGCTCTTCGCCGCTGGTGCCGCCGATCCCCGGGTTGGAGGCGGTCCCTTACGAGACCAACGAAACCCTTTTCGATCTGCGTGAGGCACCTGAGCACCTCCTGATCATCGGTGGCGGACCAATTGGCATGGAGATGGCGCAGGCGCATATTCGCATGGGCTGTAAAGTGACTGTGATCGAAGGCGCGAAGGCACTGGGCAAGGATGATCCGGAGCTCGCGGAAGTTGTGATTGCTTCGCTGAAAGAGGAGGGTGTGCAGATTGCCGAGGACGCACTTGCCGCGGAGATACGCGGGCAAGCGGGTGCGATCGAGGTCGAGACCAAGGACGGGCGTGTATTCAAAGGCTCACATTTGCTGATGGCGGTCGGGCGCAAAGCAAACACGGAGTCCCTCGATCTTGCAGCAGCGGGTGTAAAGCCCACGAAAAACGGCATAAAGGTGGATGAGAGCCTCCGCACCAGCAACAAGCGCATCTACGCCATCGGCGATGTGGCGGGAGGCCTGCAATTCACGCATGTGGCGGGATATCATGCGGGCGTGATCATCCGTTCTATGCTTTTTGGCCTGCCGTCGAAAGCAAAGACAGCACATATCCCTTGGGCGACCTACACCGATCCCGAGCTCGCACAGGTCGGTCTGACAGAGGCCCAGGCCAAAAAGAAGCACGGCACCTCCCTAGAAGTTGTGCGATTTCATTATTCCCACAATGATCGCGCTATCGCAGAGCGCAAGAGTAAGGGATTCATTAAGGTGATGGTGGTCAAAGGACGCCCGGTCGGGGCCTCGATCGTGGGCTATCAGGCGGGAGAGCTGATAAACCTTTGGGCGCTTGCGCTGGCCAACAAGATGAAAATGAGCCAGATTGCTGCCATGGTGGCTCCTTACCCTACAATCGGCGAGATCAACAAACGGGCGGCTGGCGCGTATTTCAGCCCACGCCTGTTTGAAAGTGCATTGGTCAAGCGGGTTGTTGGATTTGTGCAGCGGTTCGTGCCGTGACAAGAGCGGCGCAGGTCTGCGACGACGCTCCACCCGCTGTCCAGAGGCGGTCAAGGGCTTCTCGATGATCAATTCCCTCTCCGGTCGGCTTCTGATTCTGACAACGATCTTCGTGATGATCGCGGAAATCTTGATTTTCGTGCCCTCCGTCGCGCGGTTCCGCGTGGACTACATGCTTGACCGGCTGGAGCGGGCGCAGATCGCTTCTCTCACGCTGTTAGCGGATGATATGATCGATGCGGAGCTCGAGGCTGAGCTGTTGCGCAATGCCGAAGTATTCAACGTGGTCCTGCGCCGGGATGAAGTGCGCCAGTTGGTACTCTCCTCGCCGATGCCACAGGTCATTTCCAACACCATTGATTTGCGCGACAGCTCGGCCGCCGTGCTGATCCGCGATGCGATGAAACGCATGATCCAGTCCGATAATGAGGTGATCCGGGTCATCGGTGCGCCCGTGCGCGATGCGGGGCTGCTGATCGAGGTGACGATGGAGACCGGCCCGATGCGCACCGCGATGATCGACTATGGCCTGCGGATCCTTGTCCTGTCGGCGGTCATCTCGGTGATCACTGCGCTGATGCTCTTCGTGGCGATGCGGGTGCTGCTGGTCAAGCCGATCAAGGGCGTGGTGGCGCATATGCAGCGCTATGCGGCGGCGCCTGAGGACGCGCGCAGGATCATCACGCCTTCGGCAGGCATTACAGAACTGCGCGAGGCGGAGGAGGCGCTGAAATCCCTTCAGACCGAGTTGACGAGCGCCCTGCGCCAGAAAGAACGGCTGGCACAGCTCGGCTCGGCGGTGAGCAAGATCAGCCATGATCTACGCAACATCCTGACGTCAGCACAGCTCTTTACGGACCGCATCGAGATGTCAGAGGATCCGGTGGTGACACGACTGGCGCCTAAGCTCGTCGGCTCGATCACTCGCGCTGTACATCTGTGCGAATCCACACTTGCCTTTGGCCGCGCGGAAGAGCCGGGCCCGACGCTGACGCTGGTGCGTCTTGCAGATGTTGTCGATGATGTCCTTTACGGGGAGCAGCTTGCGGCGGCGGGGTTTGATCTAGCGCTCAGATCCGAAGTCTCGCCGACGATGCAGATCCGCGCTGACCCGGAACAGATGCACCGCGTTCTTGGCAACCTTGTCAGCAATGCCCGGCAGGCGATCATGGCGACCGAGCGCTCCGGGGAGATTTGCATCAGCGCCTCTGAGACAGCGCGGGCGTGGCTGATTACGCTGCAAGACGATGGACCCGGCCTTCCGGCCAAAGCGCAAGAGTATTTGTTTTCCGCCTTCCAAGGATCGGTGCGCAAAGGCGGCTCGGGCCTCGGCCTCGCGATCTCGGCGGAACTGGTGCGCGGGCACGGTGGTGATATCCGGCTCAAGCGAACAGGGGCGGAAGGGACCGAATTTGTGATCACCCTCCCGAAGGGTGATGGAACCCTGTGATTATTTCTGCGGGCTAGCTGCTTTTGCCCTCAGAGAGGGCTTGCATTGCCCGTTCGCTGATACTAAACCGCCCGCAGTGCACCCGTAGCTCAGCTGGATAGAGTACCTGACTACGAATCAGGGGGTCGGGCGTTCGAATCGCTCCGGGTGCACCATTACTTTACTGTTGAATTTGAATATAAGCTCCCTCTTGGGGCGGTAAGTTGCCTTTTTAGATTTGGTTCGCATTGAGCTTGATGAACTAGCCTGCTTTTCTCGTATTTATGCATTTGGCCACGAGCCCGCAGCTATTGCCGACAGTTCTACTCTACATGAACGGCCAATAGCCGACCTTGGTGTAATATGCGGCGGACGGCGGCAACGAGCCCAAACCCTCCAGTGCTGCGGTCAATACGGAGGTCCGCTTCGTGGGTCACGCCCGATGTCTTTGACCGGACCATCAACAGCTAGGCGTTCGCCAAGTCTTCAGCCCAGACTGGCCACCAAATTGCGCAGCCAGAGGATTGCGGGATCGCCGTCCGAGCGGCGATGCCAGACGATAGAATAGGCGTATTCCGGGATGTCCAAAGGCAATTCGAACGTTACAAGATCGCTTTGATCGGCGCTGTTGGCAAGGCGGGCTGGCAAAGAAATGATCAGATCGGTGCCACGCACCAAGGCGACATTGCTGGCGAAATTGGGGGTGGATACTGCAATCCGGCGCGCCTTGCCAAGTTTTGCCAGTCCAGCGTCGATCGGGCTTTTGCGAGGGTCGCGGAACGTTACCATGACATGCGGGTAACGCAGATAATCCTCCAGCGTCAGCCTTCCCTGACCCGCGCGAACGGCAAGCACATGACGTGCGCAGATCAGGCCGATGAAGTGTTCGCGAAACAGCTCTTGCGACAGGAACGGCGAAGGTGGGGGGCTTGCGCCCCAGAAGGCAAGGTCCAACTCTCCGGTGGCCAATTGCAGTTGGCTGGCCTCGCCGATGGGACGGATATCCAGCGTCGTGTCTGGAGCCTGCGCGCGCAGGGCACGCACCAATCCGGGCAGGACCGTCATCATCGCATAGTCGCTGGCCCCGACCCGGAACGTCTGCGCCGATGTCGCAGGATCGAACTTCGGTGAAACGAGCAAAGGTCCAACGCTATCCAGCAACGCACGGACTTGTGGGATCATTTTGGTGGCGTGCGGCGTCGGCGTCAGACGGTTTCCGGTGCGGACAAACAGCGGATCATCCACGACATCACGCAACCGGTTCAGCGCGTGGCTGATCGCCGGCTGGCTGAGCGACAGTTTTCCTGCCGCCAGCGTGACGGATCCGGTGCTGGCGACGGCATCGAACACGACTAGCAGGTTCAGGTCTGGCCTCGCCTTATTCATTCTATTTATTCCGCGACGTTATTTCATTCATTTAATTAATCACATGAAAAGCGCCATCAAGGAAGCATACTTGATAGGAGGTACCCCAATGCAGCAGTTCAATCTCAACGACACAGCTATGATTCTGATCGACCATCAGGTCGGAACCAACACCTGGGCTGCGACCACTTCGCTGGAGTTGTTGCAGCGCAACGTGATCATCCTTGCGAAATTCGCCACAGGCACGGACATGCCGCTGGTACTGACCTCCAGTCAGGAAACCAATGTCGATGTGCAGGGGCCGCTGATGCCCGAGTTGGCAGAAATCGCACCCGATGCATTCGCGGCACGCATCAAACGCAAGGGCGTCGTCAACGCGTGGGATGACGCCGATTTCGCCAATGCCTGCCTTAGTACGGGCAAACGCAATTTCATCATGGCGGGTGTCACGACCGATGTGTGCATGGTGGCCCCGGCAATCAGCGCGGTGCAGGAAGGCTTTAACGTGCAGGTTGTCTGCGACGCTTGCGGATCATCCAACCCGATCGCCGAAGAGATGTCTTGGCGGCGCATGGAGGCCGCAGGCGTGCGACTGACAAGCACCAATGCCATGGTGGCCGAACTGGTCAAGAACTGGGCCAGCCCCGCCGGTGCCATTGCGTTCCCGCTGCTGACCATCTGAGGAGACGGGATGATGAAAGCTGTCCAAGCAAGCGGTTTTGGCGCTGCATCGGTCTTGTCGTTGGTCGACATCGAAAAACCCCAGCCGTCGGGGCGTGACATTCTGGTGCGGGTCAAGGCCAGCGGCCTCAATCCGATTGAATGGAGAATCCCCAGTGGCGCTATGGCCAAAGCCATCGGGCGCGATCTGCCGGTGACGTTCGGATGGGCCTATGCCGGTATCGTGGAAAGCGTGGGCGCGGATGTGACTGCGTTTAAAGCGGGAGACGAAATCTATTCCTATCCTGAATTCACCCGTGGCGGCACCCATACCGAGTTCGTGCTGATTGATGAGGGCCAGGCCGCGCTCAAACCAAATCCCTTGACCTTCGCGCAGGCCGCCGCCGCTGCGATGACTGCACAGGCCGCATGGACATCAATGGACGTTGCCAAGATCCAAAGCGGCGAGCGTGTCCTGGTCCATGGGCGCGCGGGGTGTGGCCCACTGGTTGATCCAATTTGCCCATCATGCAGGGGCCGAGGTCATCACGACAGCCTCCGGCGCTGCTGGGTCAGGGCGGGCATCTGGTCTCGGCCGCGATGCCGCCCGATGCCGAAGCCGCCAAGGCCAAGGGCGCGACCGGTCATTTTGTCTTTACCCCTCCAAACGATGAAGCTCTGGCCGAGATTGGTGAGCAGATCGCACTCGGCAGGTTGAAACCCTTGTCCGTGGCGCTGGAATTACCAGTGGCCGACGCAGTGCGCGCACATGAGTTGGGCGAGACCGGAAAAGCAGGCGGCAAGATGGTCCTGACCATAGATTAGACTACAACAGAAGAAATTCCTTTGATCATTTAGGGACGCAACATGAAACTCTATTACGCCCCCGGGACCTGCGCCCTTGCTCCGCATATCGTGCTGGAATGGATCGGTGCGCCCTACGAGGTTGCGTTGGCCGACCTGCGCTCTGACGACTACCGCAAGATCAACCCCTTGGGCATGGTGCCCGCCTTGCAGGATGGTGGGTCGCGGATCATGACGCAGGCGGATGCGATCCTGAAATACATCTCGGCAAGTCACCCAGAGGCCGGTCTTGGTGCAGGCGATGAAGTGATGGCGGAATTTGAGATGGATGAGGCGCTGGCCTTTCTGACGGGCGATGTGCACCCCGCCTTTTGGCCGTTCTTCGCACCGCAACGCTACACGACCAAAAAGGACGAGCACAGCCTGAGTGCCGTGCGCGAAGCCGCCTTTCAGCGTGTGGACCGCGCGATGTTGCATCTGGAACGTCTGCTGGCCGATGGGCCCTATGTGGTCGGCCAGAAAAATAGCATCGCAGATCCTTATGCCTTTGCGATGACACGCTGGACAGAAAACCTGCCCAAAACCTGGAAGGATTACCCCGCGATCAAAGTATTCACGGAGCGGATGTATGCGGACACCGGCGTGGCCAAGGTGATGGCCGTACAGGGCTTACCGGAACCGGCGCTATGACCGACATGAGTTTCTCGCCAAAGTCATTTGATCTGCTCAAAGACCTCAGGGCAAACAACTCTAAGGAATGGTACGCAGAAAACCGCGCCGCTTTCAAAGACCATCTGCTGCAACCTTTCGAGGACATGCTTGTCGCCACGTCCGAGAGGTTGAAAGATCGCGCATTTGCCATGTCAGGCGGGGCGCAGACGATGTTCCGGCAAAACCGCGATGCGCGTTTCAACAAGGTCCCCGATGTCTATCACCGCTATGTCAGCGGTATGCTGTCGCCCTCGGGGGCCAAATCGGCTTCACACGGCGTCATCTATGCCCGCCTGACCACAACGGGGGGATTCCTCTCTGTAGGGTTTCATGATCTCAGCACGCAACAACTCAACAAAATGCGCGATCACATCCTGCAAAACCCGGACAGGTTCAAAGCCATCATTGCAGATTTGCAGGCGGCGGGATTGACCTTTCCGGAAGATATGGACGCCTTCGATATGCCCGGCCTGACTTTGGCCACGATGCCGAGAGGATACGCAGACCATAAGAATTCAGATCTAGCCCCGTTCATCCGCCGCAAAAGCTTTGCCATCTTTGAATCCCAGACCAAGAAGATTTGGCTCGACAACGCGGTCCTAGAGCGCATCGTCGAAATTCACGCCGCAATGGACAGTTTCCTGAAGTTTGGTTCGCACGCGCTGGCGACCGAAGAACCCGAGGCGTGAGGCGGCACATTGACCGAAACATCGCAAAGAGGCATTTGTGCCGAGCGATCAAAGTCGCACGTTGCCAAGAGCCCAGCGAAGGTTTCCTGCGTTTCGCAGAGTATATGTTGTCAAAACCCGCAGCGAGGGTCTGCTATAGGGGGAGACCACTTTAAAGGGGAGGCTCAAACAAGGATAAGATATGGGAATGGGCATATCCACTTAGGGTGCGATCAATCCGCTCATCCAGATCCGTGCAGACGGACGAAGCGTAACAACGAACCGCGCAAAAAGAGATGTTTCGCTTCTGGGTGTTGCGTTACAGGCCGCGCAGGGTTCTACGGCTTGCGAGATAGCGCCTCATCACTGTCTGGTGCGGACTGAAGTATATAAACACAAATTGCCTCGTGGAGTCAGAAGATCATGTGATGTGCAGGCTTCGTCATCCTTTTGAGGATGGAATGCTTGCTGGCAAACTTCCTCAGCGGATGAATGGGAAGTCTCTGAAAGCTTCGCTACCAAGCGCCCTGATCGCAAGGCAGCATTGAATTTCCTTGGCAAACAATTGAGTACAGTGGTCGCACGCACATCTTCGTCATTGATAAGCTACGTTCCTAAGGTCCGTCGCTTAATGTGATCGGCAAATTGGACAAGCATGAAGCCGCGCGATGGCTTAACAATCAGGCTGAGAATTCATACTGGTCATTTAGACGAGGAGGCCGTGCCATGCTACGGTGTAGACAGATTTGAAGTTACACAAATTTGTCGCCGACCATGGCTCAGTCTCGCGTAACCAAGGAGGCTAAGATCAAGAGCTGAGAGTGCTTCGAATTTACGGTACAGCAGCACTGGGAAGGCAGTTTTACCCTCTCACAAAAAATGGGGCCGCCAAAG
>Ga0306910_1000121_pt1 | contig 49758 bp, 44 predicted proteins | sample AntRauMFilla2698_FD_190438 | JGI IMG/M metagenome (GOLD analysis project Ga0306910, IMG submission 190438) | Saline lake microbial communities from Rauer Islands, Antarctica - Metagenome Filla 2 #698 (v2) (version 2) | ecosystem: Environmental > Aquatic > Non-marine Saline and Alkaline > Saline ... | reverse complement strand
CCACGAAGCCATGGGAAGTTTACTAGCCTATCGCATCAGTTTGCTGTCACCGATCTCATTTTCGCTGGCATTCAACGATTATGGGTTTGAATTGCTTTCTGATCAGCCAGTAGATATGCAATCTGTTTTGGATAATGATTTATTTACAGCCGATTATTTGCTGGACGATTTATCCAAAAGTCTTAACGCGACGGAAATGGCCAGACGAAAATTTAGAGATATTTCGGTTATTGCTGGTTTAGTCTTTACAGGCTATCCTAACAAGCTGATCAAAAACAAGCATTTACAATCCAGTTCGCAGCTGATTTTTGATGTATTCAAAGATTTTGATCCTGATAATCCTTTATACCAACAGGCGTTTACGGAAACGTTTGAACATTCACTGGAACAAGGGCGATTGCAAAAAGCTTTGGAACGCATAGCTACTCAGGATATCGTCTGGAAAACATGTAAAAAACCAACTCCGTTTTCTTTCCCCATCATCACTGACCGATTAAGAGAAAAATTGTCTTCGGAAAAACTGAATGATCGCATTCAAAAGATGATTAAGAAGTTACAGAAGTCGTGAGTCGTGAGTCGTGAGTCGTGAGTCGTGAGTCGTGAGTCGTGAGTCGAAAATTGAAATAACAAATTTGAGATTACAAGTTTTAGATGTGAAATTAGAAATATTTTCCACGCCGACTTCAGTTGAAACTTTACACTTTAGGCGCTGGATGAAGTGAACAGCAACATCTAAGTTGGATATCGTAAAGCATCTAAACTAGCAGAGGCAAATTCAGAAAGAACTAAATAATTTCCACTCCTTCCGCTTTCAATTCTTCTTGTTGCTGTTTGAATTTATCCTGATCCAAAGCTTTGGTCGCCTGTTCTATTAACCTGACTTTAAAGCCTTCCTTCAGCGCGTCTTTAATGGTAAAATACACGCAAATATCTCCAGCAAGTCCGCAAACATCAAGGGTTTCACAACCTTTTTCTTTAAGATAGCCAGACAGACCAGTTGATTTTTTGTGATGATTATCGTAAAAAGCACTGTAGCTATCGATTTTAGAATCGGTTCCTTTTCTGAAAATAGCCTCGATGCAATTGGTTCTCATGTTGGGATGGAACTCAGCGCCTTTTGTGCTCTGGACACAGTGCTCTGGCCATAGCGTCTGGTCATAACCATCAATTTCCTTGTTTTCGAAAGGTTTTAGGCCCTCATGATTGGAAGCAAAACTCATGTGATGTTCTGGATGCCAGTCCTGAGTAGCCAAGACGAGGTCATACTGAGGTTGAATGAGATTGATGTGAGACACAATCTGGTCGCCGTGTTCTACCGCCAATCCTCCACCGGGCATAAAATCGAGTTGCGCGTCTACGATGAGTAAGATTTTCATGAGTTTTTATTTTTATAATGATTTTTCAATTGATCTCGTTCTTCTAAAAGTCGATCTGAAATTCCAATTTTATAGATATGTGGATTTTCAAAACGTTGAAATTCATCTGAAAATTCTGACAGGCGCTTTCTCGAAAAGGTTTTGATCTCCTCCAGAGATTTTGGCGGATAAGTTCTCTTGCCATTTTTCATCACTGATGAAAGCAATGGCTCTGCTGAGCAGTCTGTAAAGGAAAGTGTTTTGGAAGGTTCGAAAGGGTGATTTATATGGTGAACTTCTGTTTCATCTCTTAAGGTCACGGCATCGGCTCCTGCAAGTTCTCCTTTGTAATTTCGAATCCTGTAGACTTGCTTTTTGTGAGGCATCGTAAGTTTGGCGAGATTTTCTGAAAGCTTTATACGAGGTTTCCCATTGGCAAATGCCAGTTTGTAAACACCATCCAGTGCCGCATCGGGATCGCCAATGACTAAGTTGGTTCCTACACCAAAGACATCGATCGGTCCTTTTTGATCTTTCAAGCTCCTAATGACGTATTCATCCAATTGGTTTGAAGCTGCAATTTTAACGTCCTGTAAACCTGCTTCATCCAGAGCTTTCCTACATTTTTTAGCCAGGTAAGATAAGTCACCGCTATCCAGGCGGATGCCTTTCAATTCCTCACCACGAGATTTCATTTCTTTTCCTACAGTAATCGCATTGGGCAAACCACTTTTGAGCGTATCGTAAGTATCGATGAGAAGAATTGTGTTATCAGGATGACTTTGGGCAAAGTCACGAAAAGCTGTTAACTCCTCATCATAACTTTGAACGAAGGAATGTGCCATCGTTCCCGAAATGGGAATATTGAAATCCTTACCGGCGACCACATTGCTGGTAGCTTCAAAACCACCAATAAAGGCTGCTCTGCTGGCGTGATAAGCTCCCGAACTTTGAGCTCGTCGCATTCCAAAATCGATAAGCATTTCCTCTCCGGCAGATTTTTTTATTCGGCTGGCTTTTGTTGCAATAAGGGTTTGAAAATTGAGCAGGTTGAGTAAAATGGTTTCTACAAGTTGAGCTTCTACCATATTGGCTTCGACCTGTAATACCGGTCTTGTAGGGAAGACAATATCTCCTTCTTTTACACTGAAAAGATTTCCTTTGAATTTGAAGTCTTTTAGATAGTTCAGGAATTTTGAGTCTAAACCCTGATCTTTTAAAAATTCTAAATCCTCTTTTGAGAACTGAAAATTTTCAAGAATTTCCAAGAGTGTCTCCAAACCTGCAAAAACAGCGTAGCCTCCTTCAAAAGGGAGCTTCCTGAAGAAATAATCAAATACTGCAGTGTGTTTATGTTTTCCCTGCTGGAAATAGACCTGTGCCATATTGATTTGATACAGGTCTGTATAAGTCGCCGTAAATTGATGCATAGGTTAGGGTTTTCTCAAATTTAAGAATAGTTATCCTTGAAACTTAGCCAGGGCTGATAAATAAATGCTAAAAGCTTTTTGATTATGCTCTTTTTGGAACTTCAAAGCAAATGCGCGTCCCAAAATTTTCTTCTGAATAATCCACCCAAATGGTTCCGCCATTTTCTTCAATAAAAGTTCGACAAAGAACAGTCCCTACACCATTGCCTTCTTCCTTTTGTGTGCCTACTGAAGAAATAATGGAGGAATTATTGAAAAGCCTTCTCACTATGTCTTTTGACATTCCTACTCCGGAGTCTTGAATACAAACTCTGTCATAACCATCCTGTCTTGTGGCTGAAATTGAAATTTCATCTCCAGGGTTACAAAACTTTATAGCATTCGAAATCAGATTACGAGTCACCAATTTTAAAGCATTAGAATCCATATAGATTTGAAAATCTTTTGAGATTTTATTATTGAAAACTAATCCTTTCTTTTTTAAAGATGTGCTAAAAAAGTCTTTCATACTTTCAACTTCCTGGTATAAATCAATCTCAGTTTTTTGCACTTGAGATTCATTCAAAGATTCGCTCGCCCATTTGAGAAGATTATCAATTAGAAGACGCGTAGAGGTCAAATTTTTATTGATTTCTGGCAGCCAATCTTTGAATTCTTTTTCTGAAATCTGATCTGACAGATACATTTCAAAAATCTGACTCAGACTGTTTACTGGACTTCTTAAATCATGAGAAATGATCGAAAACAATTTATTCTTCTGAAGATTGGATTCGTTTAATTTGATGTTTTTGGTTTCAATTTCTTTGTTCTTTTGACTAAGAAGCAGATTTGCTCTGGTCTTATTTTTTCTGATTTTGAGTAAAAGAAATATGACTAGGATCAATCCAAATAATGAAACACCAAGTCCGATGATGAAATTTTCTCTTTGGTTTACTTTTACCTGATTCTCTAATTGTTGATTTTGCTTTTCGAGCTCCAGTTGTTCTTTCAGACTTTTAAATGCTAATTCTGCTTCAAGCTTACCCAATTCTTTGCTTTTTTCATCATTGAATAAACTGTCTTTGAGTTGAGTATGAATTTCCAAAAATTCTAAGGCTTCACTTGGTCTGTCACTGGATTTTAAAATCTTATAAAGCAATTCTGTAGAAGAAGACTCTTCTGGTAAAGCTTTAATGTCTTTGGAGATTGCATAGGCCTTCCTGGCGAAATAGCTGGCAGAATCTAGCTTGTTTTCTTTCAAATAAATTTCCCCAAGTCCATTGTATATAGATAAACTAGAATATTGGTCATCAATTTTTTCAGCAATAGTTCTGGCTTTCTCATAAAAGCGTTTGGCTTCCGGGAAATCTTCCAACTTCAGGTAATTGTATCCAATGTTGAAGAGATTATTCACCATATAAAATTGGTTGCCTTGTTTGCTGAATATTGTTAAAGATGAATCTAAAGACTGGAGAGCGGATTCGTATTTTGTTTGGTTAGTCTGAATTATAGAAAGGTTCAGTAACAGAGTAGCATAAGTTGTTTTATCCAGATCTTTAATGATGGAAACTGCTTTTTTATACAGCGAAGCCGCCTTGTCATCATCATTGATATTAAGATAAGTATTCGCAAGATTGTTCAATATAATTGCTTGCAAACGCGGATTGTTCATTTTTTCAGCAGAAACTAACGCATTTTCAAAATAGGTTATGGCCTCAAGATAATTGCCTTGTTTTCGTGAGATGTTCGCCAGGTTATTATACATTCCTGAAATGAGCTTTTCCTCGTTGAGTTCCTTAAAAATCTCGAGGCTTTCAGTATATTGTTGAATAGCATCATCGAAATTCCCTTTTTTCTCGGAAATGAGTCCTTCTCCTGTAAGGATGCTAGCTTTAGACTTCAAATCATCTAATTTAGCATTGATAGTTTTGGCTTCCTTAAAAACTTCCAAGGCTTGCTCATATTTTCCCTGGTTCTGAAAAATATTCCCCTTGTTTATTAAATTGTCAACTACACCTTGTTGATTTTCTGCTTTTTTATGGTACTTGATGGATAAATCAAATTTTTCAAGGGCTTTATTATTATCCCCTTGATTTTTTAAAATAACTCCATAAGACTGGTATGCTTTGGCAAGTTCTAAGTCGTTTCCGATTTCTTGTAAAATTTGGATAGACTCCTCTATTTTATTTTTACTTTCTTCTTGATTTCCGGCATAGAAATAATAGATAGACTGATTCTTTAAGGCAACAGCTTTACCTTTTGTAAAATTGATTTTAGAAGAAAGATTGATGGCTTTTTGAGAATATGGAAGAATGCTATCGTAGTTGACGTTTGCATATTGAAACGCGATTTCATTGTAAATCCTAACTTTTATAGAATCCACTCGTTCTCTAGCCAACTCTGTCTTTAAGCTATCAATTTTAGGATGATTAGCAAAAGATGAATGGCTTAACAATAAAGTGAAAGTAATAGATAAAAACAGCTTCATTTAATATATTTTGCTGAAGTGCAATATATATTAATTTATAAAATTAAGAAGGTTTTAAGAAAATTAGTTTTTATATTTTTTGTACCCAAAATAAGTCCATAATACCAGATAATAAAGGGAGTTAAATAAAGATAGTCCTTCAACTTTTCTGTAGAATTCCCACTGGTATTTTATGAGTTTGAATTTATTTCTCGAGAGTGAATTTTCTCTAATTCTGTAGATGGCATGAGGCTTTCTTATACCATACGCATATTGTGTTTCTTTAAGGTATTTTAGCCATAAGCCCATGTCCTGCCGTTTGCGTATAAGCGGCATGTATTTTTTACCTAAAATTTGGATATCCACTACTGCCGTAAGACAACTTATGGAGTTTGATTTTAAAATATCTGTATAAGATACTCTTTCTGGAACTGCGAAATCTGAATACACAAACTCGAGGTTTTCGTTTGATCTTTTATAAGAAGCAAAGACGAAAGCATGGCTATTAGTTTTCATAAAATCCAAAGAGGCTTTAAGATGGAATTCAAACCAAAGATCGTCGGCATCCAAAAAAGCCAAATACCTCCCTTGCGCTAATTCTATAGCCTTATTTCTAGCGACAGCCGGACCCCAGTTTTTATCTAATTTGAAGTATTTTATTCTTGAATCCTTTCTGGCAAGTTCTTCAATGATAATCTGGGAATTATCTGACGAGCAGTCGTCTACTAGAAGATGCTCCCAGTGTTGGTAACTTTGATTTTGTACAGAATGAATAGTGTCTTGGATGAATTTCTCAGCATTGTAAACTGGTGTGATTATGGAAACTAAGTCATCCATCAATAGGCTTTTTTGTCCCCCTTCACAGCATTCAAGACGGTTTGAAATACAATCTTAATATCCAAAAGCAAAGACCAGTTTTCCAGATAGAAAATATCAAACTTTACTCGATTGATGATGTCCTGATCGGTTTCGATTTCGCCTCTATAGCCACTGACTTGTGCTAAACCAGTAATTCCAGGTTTTACAAAATGCCTGACCATAAACTTATCTACGTTTTCAGCAAAATTATGAGTATGGCTTACCATATGAGGCCTTGGACCTACGACACTCATATCTCCCTTCAATACGTTAAAAAATTGCGGCAGTTCGTCAATACTCGTTTTTCTCATAAACTTACCAATCCTGGTAATGCGCTGATCATTTTTGTTGGCCTGATGCAAGTCCGCCTCAGGATTAGGTTTCATGGATCTAAACTTATAACAGTAAAATTCGTTGTAATCCAGTCCGTTTCTCTTTTGCTTGAAAAACACCGCCCCTTTACTTTCGAGTTTGATCAAAATCGCTATTAAAGGCGTTAACCAGGATAGAATGAAGATGATAACTCCAAGGCTTAAGACGATATCCAGAGTACGTTTTAAAAGCTTATTAACAGTGGAATCTGTCGGTATTTTCCTAAGAGATATAATAGGTAGGTAACCGTAATATTCAAAATTTAATTTTCTGGTAAATACATCTTTATTATCTGGTAAAAATTTAAGAACCTTCAAATTATTATCAGCAAAATTGATCATAGCGTTGATCTGTTCATTGTTGAGCTCTGCCATCGAACAATAAATTTCGTCAATTTCATTTTGAAGAATGAACTTAAATATATTTTCAATATTAGTATTGGACTTGATTTTAAACTCCTTGATGCAATTATACCCATATTCAGGATTATCATCAAAAAAAGACCTTAACTGTAAACTTTTAGGTGAATTTCCTAAAATAACAGTTCTTCTAAAATTTCCTCCAAGATCTTTCCTGTACTTCTTTAGGAAAAAATGTAATGAGATTTTAAAAAGAAAAATAACGGCAAAAGACTCGCTTAAGTATAAAAGCACTCTGCCAGGCTCTCTTATTAGTTCGTAAAATATTCCGAAAAAACTAAAAACTATAAGCGCAAAAAGTAAAGCCTGGGAAAGGGTTAACGAAATTATTTTAATCAATTTTGTAAACCGGTATACCTCATAAAACCCTAGGTAGGTGGAAAGTATAATCCAGCATACAGTAATATAAACATCGAAAAGAAGACTCATCTCTAGATCAAAATCGAATTGAGAAGAGAAAAGGATAAGAATGACTAAATCAATTAAATATGATAAAGGCCTTATATAAATAGAATATCGTCCTGATTGAGCCATTGGCTACTTCTTGTTGTGGTCTGAAAAATCTTTATGTTCACTCCTTTGTAATTCTTCCTTGGTGAGTGACTTAAAATAATCATAAGTCAGCTTCATCCCCTCTTCTCTATTGACTTTTGGTTCCCACCCCAAAATAGATTTGGCTCTCGAAATATCTGGCTGACGTTGCATAGGATCGTCTTTTGGAAGTGGTTTGAATACGATCTTTTGATCTGTACCTGTTAGTTTGATGATTTCTTCGGCAAAGTCTAAAATAGAAATTTCATAAGGATTTCCAATATTAACCGGTTCGGCGTAGTCGCTCAACAACAATTTATAAATACCGTCGACCTGATCATCGACATAACAAAACGAACGGGTTTGAGAACCATCACCAAACACAGTTAAGTCTTCTCCACGTAAAGCCTGACCAATAAAGGCAGGTATCACGCGCCCATCATTTAATCGCATTCTAGGTCCGTAAGTATTAAAGATCCTAACGATTCTGGTTTCCAGTCCATGGAAGCGATGATAAGCCATGGTTAAGGATTCCTGGAAGCGTTTGGCTTCATCATAAACTCCTCTGGGTCCAATGGTGTTCACATTACCATAGTAGTCTTCGGTTTGAGGATGAACCTGAGGATCGCCATAAACTTCACTTGTAGAGGCGATCAAAAGCCTGGCACCTTTGGCTTTGGCTAAACCTAGTAAATTATGTGTTCCTAAAGATCCAACTTTAAGGGTCTGGATAGGTATTTTCAAATAATCTATGGGACTTGCAGGGGAGGCAAAATGAAGGATATAATCTAAATCATCTGGGACATGTACAAATTTGCTGACGTCATGGTGATAAAACTCAAAATGCTCCAGTTTCGTCAGATGCTCAATGTTTTTCAAGTCACCAGTAATGAGGTTATCCATTCCAATGACTTTAAAACCTTCCTTTATAAACTTATCGCAAAGGTGAGAGCCCAAAAATCCTGCAGCACCAGTAATTAAAATGTTTTTCATTATAGATTGATTATTTAGGACTACTAATTTGTTCTACATGCAAAGTTATAATATTTAAGCATATGAGCTAAAACTGTTATTGAATAAAAAACTGCAGAGTTTTAGAGTTGAACTCCGAAACTGTGCAGTTAACTTATCCGTGAATATTATAAAAACACTTACACTTTTTGTCTTCCTATGGAAATATAGTGTATTCCTTCTTTAGCTAATTCTACCGTCGGGTACAAATTCCTGCCGTCAAAAATAACAGGATTTTCGAGGTTGGATTTCAATCTATTGTAATCCGGTGTTCTAAAGATGCTCCATTCTGCACAAATCAAAAGGGCATCTGCCCCTTCAGTGACTTCATACATGTCCTTCCCGAAAGAGATCTTGTCCCCATATTTCTCCTTTACATTATCCATAGCCTCAGGATCAAAGGCTTTCACTTTTGCACCAGCTTCCAAAAGTTTATCGATCATATACAAAGCAGGAGCTTCACGGATATCATCGGTTTCAGGCTTAAACGCTAAGCCCCAAATCGCGATGGTCTTTCCTTCCAAATTATCATCAAAATAAGTAGAAACTTCTGGGAAAAGAATTGTTTTTTGGTGTTCATTGACTTCTACCACAGCCTCCAAAATTTTAAAATCGTAGTTGATATCCTTTCCCGATTTGTGAAGTGCTTTAACATCCTTAGGAAAACAGGACCCGCCATATCCAATACCTGGAAATAGGAATCGTTTTCCAATCCTAGAATCGGTTCCCATGCCTATTCTTACCTTATCAACATCTGCTCCTACCTTTTGACAATAGTTGGCGATTTCGTTCATAAAAGTAATTTTGGTTGCTAAAAAGGAGTTCGAAGCATATTTAGTTAATTCTGCTGACTTCTCATCCATAATGATAATGGGATTACCAGACCTTACGAAAGGCTGGTATAGCCTTTGCATAACCTCAATAGCTTTTTCACTATTAGAGCCTATCACAATACGTTCTGGCTTAAGAAAATCATCGACAGCAAAACCTTCCCTTAGAAATTCTGGATTAGAAACCACATCAAAATCGGTTTTACAACTCTTTTCTATAGTTGATTTTACCAAATCTGCTGTCCCGACAGGAACTGTACTTTTATCAACAATGACCTTGTAAGTTGTAATGTATTCTCCTATTTCTTTGGCTACACCCAAAACATATTTTAAATCTGCAGAACCATCTTCATCTTCTGGAGTAGGTAAGGCTAAAAAAATAACCTCTCCAAAATCCAAGCCTTCTTTCAAATTGGTGGTGAAATTGAGTCGACCTGCTTTGATATTTCTTTCGAATAGCACATCCAAATGCGGTTCATAAATGGGAACTATACCCGCTTTCATTTGCTTAACTTTATTTTTATCGATGTCTACACAAAGAACATCGTTTCCATTTTCCGCTAAACATGTTCCAGTAACCAGACCTACGTAGCCTGTGCCTATTACAGCTATTTTCATTAAATTAAGTTTTTAGTACCAATTTTGATTGTAGTGTGGACTTATCAACCCACAATGCAATGGATTATTTTTTGAATTTTTCTTTAAGAATCAAAAATATGAATTTAGAATTACCAATAAGATATCTTTTCCACATTCTTTTGGGTTCTTGTATCAATCGGTAAAACCATTCAAGTCCTGATCTTTGCATCCATAAAGGTGCTCTTTTAACCAGACCCGAGACTACGTCGAAACTACCTCCTACTCCCATAATAAAATTGACGACTTTGAGGGTTTCTCGGTTTTCGTATAAAAAGTTTTCCTTTTTAGGAGTATTGATCGCCACAAATAAGATGTTGGCACCACTTTCTGCAATCTCTTTGGCAACTTTTGGCTCTTCTTCTTTCGTGAAATAACCATTCCTGTAACCTGCGATAATCTTTGGAGAATACTTTTCTTTATAATGAGAAACCACTTTGGAAACCACCTCTTCTTTTGCACCTAAGCAGTAGATTTTATAATTTTTTTGATGAGCTAACTCAACTAGGTTCTCCATTAAATCTATACCTGCTACACGCTCTTTTAAAGGCTTCCCTAATAACTTCGAAGCCCAAATAACCGCTTGCCCATCAGCATTAATAAGATCCGCACTATTGACACTTTCTCTAAGCTGGACATCAGAATGCATGGCTACTATTTTACCCGCGTTGACAACGGAATGGTGTAAAGATTCTTTAGCTTTTATTTTAGCATCTACAAGAAATAAGGTTTCTTGCATGCTAAGGTTATCTATTCTAGTAGATAATAATTCTATTCGTCTTGAGGTCATATTAGTTTAATAAATCAAAAATAATGTTTTACTAGATTTTAAAATGAGCTTTTCCCAAAATCCTTTTCCTGATTTGGAATTTTAGCACTACTAATTTTAGAACTATTAAATAGGGCCCGATACGTAATAAGAAAATTACCTAGTATAACTGGAATCATAAGATTATGGGCCAAAAGTTGAAATTTTATCTTCGGAATTTAATGATTTCAAAAACTTTTCAAATTTGATAAGTGAAAATTTAGTGAATGCTTTTGGATGGCCTATAATAACGAAGTTTTTTGCATCATTTTTTTTAAAAATACCATATGCTTTTTTTAAATAAGAAGCTTTATACCCGTCTATAGAAACAACACTATTAGAGCTAAAAGTAAGCAATTTTAAAAGTTTAGAATTAGGCATTTTAATAGGTTGACCATCACCATAAGTATTATGTAAAGGTGATCCAAAAACCTTAATTAAGCTTAACTTCCAAAAAAATAAAGGAGATACTTGCATGGAGCTTATTGGGATTTCTTTAAATTTTTGACTACTTGATGTTTCTGTTATTTCTTCATCAAAGTAGTATTCAGAAGTGAATTTTGGAACTTTCTGAAAATCATAAAATTGATGCTTAGAATTATGGTAACCACCTGAAAAAACACTAGAATCGATTAATATTCTATTTTTTATAAATGCCTGTTTAAGTTTAGAAAAAGGCTGAACACTCCACCCTCCAGCTCTGAAAGCAATTGGATCTCTTCCTGTGATATCTTTTATCACCTTGGTGTACTTATTAAAAATATCCATAATTTCTTCATCTTCAAAAGAATGTAATCTATATCTATTAGTAATTATTATCCATTTTTTCCCGTCATAATATGAATCTTCCCAGTGTGGGTGAATATGCAGTTCAAAGGTATGCCCCTGATTAGAGAGGCGTTTAATTTGAGTTGTTAGAGAATTAAGATCCTTTTTTAGTTCTGGAAATCTCTGACTATACTCCTTAAGTTTAAGTAAATATCCTGAATCTATAAAAAAAACAAGTTTAATACCGTTCTCATTAGCAATACGAGCTATTTCATTTGCTGGCTTTAGCATACAATTTTCGAGTGTGCCAACATTATTTCCAAAAAAAAGCTCGTAATCCAATGTTATATAAATATTCATAATTTATATTTATTTAAAATCATAAAAGGAAGGCTTAATAAATAATAAATGATTTTAAATTTTTTTGTTAAATTTCTTTTCCATTCAAAATCTGGATTAACTTTTATTTTTTTTTGACTTTTTAATCTATTCCCTCCTACAATATGGGGGATTTCTACATCTATTTTAAAACTTTCTTGATAAGATATTCCAATGAAATTATAAATATTTGTCAGTGTCTCGTTTGTTTGCAACACTAAATCCTCATATCTAATTTTCAAAATATTTTTTTTATTGAGCCTATAGGTTATCTCTCCAAAAGTATTAATAAGTAAATAATAGACAATTGACTGAAAAGGTTTTTTGGACGTCTGTACATTTTTATTAAAAGAATTAATAACTCCCCTAATGTCTCTAACGAGGTAAATCCCTTTGACATCTAAAAAATTAGATTTGTAGATTTGTAGATACCTAGAGATATATTTAGATGAGTCTAATAGTATTAAAGATTCTTTTCCCTTATATAAAGTAGAAAATATTTCATTCTGAAAATCTAAATATTCTTTGTGTGACTTACTATGTAAAAGGTATGAAGGAATATTTCTATGAGACTCAATTTTGTTTTTTTGGTTAATTGTTTCAATGGAAATCTTACCAATTAACTTGGAATAAATACTACTCCATTCTAAACAATCACTTAAATTTTTTCCGCACGAACATTTATCATTAATAAAAATATAATCTTGAAGTTGATTCAACTCTCCCTTAAATAGAATTTCTGGATGAGAATTCAACAAACTTGCCAAAAGGGTTGTCCCGCTTCTTCCGGCACCCAGTAAATATAGAACGTTTATTTTTTTCAATTTAAATCTTTATGAATTTTATTCTTTAAAAAAATATAATTTACTCTAAATCATCTTGTTATTTGTTATTTCATTATCACCATACTTCAAAAAGGCATAAAAAAGAGCAACGGAATAAACGCAAACTGAAGTATTAATGAAAAAGTTCCCTGTCGTAAAAATTAAAAGCGAAATTATGCAAATTAAAAACACTGATAAAACTTTTAATTTAAGCTTTTTGAAAAAAGAAATATATAATGAATAGAGAAATAAGGATAAACCTATGACTCCAAAAAATAAAAAAAGATCAAACAAGCCGAGTTGAGGCCTCATAGCAATATTGTCTATCCCACCAAAAAGGAAATTTATAATATTCCATTTTTCTTTTAAGAAAGGAAGAGTCTCTGACATAAATATTTGGTTCCTGTCAGATAATATTGCGTACGAAATTCCTCTTTCGGTAACAATACTCTGAAAAATTGGCCAAACAAACAATACGTAGTAGCTGAAACATATAAATATTATAGCTAATAAAAGAAGACCGTAAAACTTTATTTTATAAGACGATACAAAAAAAAACAGGTACGCAAATATAAAAATAAAATTTAGTAAATATGTTGATTTTGTTCCGATAAGTAAGCTCGTAGCTATAACGAATAAAACTTTATAGTTTTTAAGGAAATTATCCTTGAGTTTAATAAAAAAATACCCCAATACAAAAAAATGGAAATATGATGAAGTTGCAGAGGAAATCAACAAACCATTGTAACCGAACCTATCACCTGTATAAGATTCAAAAAAAGTCAATTTGAATATAAAACCTATTAAAATCAAAATTGAATTTATGATAGCGATAGCTTCTAAACTAAGTTGCCAGTTCCCATTAATACACGCATCTTTGTTATAAGAAAAGAAAGATAAAAAGATTAAGAAATAAATATATTTTGCTGAATTAATTAAAATATTAGTTCCAAGCCCATTATCAATTAACAATTGGCCGATTATAAAACATAAAACTACTGATGGAATTAAAATAAGCTGCTTTTTGGATTTAATAAGATGGGGGATTATTATGGGTAAAATCAATAATTTAGTAGCAATTTGAATTAGAGATCTGTCCCATGTAAAAAGATAGTAAAGTTTTCCAAAGCCTTCACTTAAATAAAAAGAAACCAGTAATGCTGGTAATAGATATGGATATAATTTTTTCAATATTTATTGTTCATTAATGCCCTTAATATTAAGATGTGCAAAATTTAAACTTGTTAGCAATGAAAAAAAAACTATTCCTGATGTAACTCTTAACATAGATTCTGTCAAACAACAAATAAAAAAGCAAGTAGAGGTAAACAAAAAAAAATATTTTTTATGCTCAAAATTTGACTTGAAGAGGTAAAAGGAAAAGAACAAGAAATATGCTCCTGCAAAAATACCCTGTCCACTTAGGAATTCTAAAAATTGATTATGAGCATTGTAACCATTTTTAAAACCAGAAGTATCTCCATTTTCACCATATTTTATAGACCTCAAAAGGTCTACGTCACCGGTACCTGCTCCAAGTAATGGATAGTCAAAAAAAAGGTCTAAGGAATAATTCCATCTTTGAAATCTCTCATCAACTTTCTCAATTCCATTGAGACCCATTTGATCAACCAGTAAGCCTTCATAGTATTTATTAATGAAGTCGTTTTTATTAAGGAACGATATCGCTATTGAAGCTAAAATGATTATTCCAATTATTGTAAGGTATTTTCTATAGTAAATAAAGAAAATGATACTAGACAGAATAAAAAAAAGAATTGCAGTTCTAGACATTAAATGAAATAGAAAAGCTATCAAAACAACAAGTACTATATTATGTAAAGTAGTATGTGGTTTATATATAAGAGTTTTTAGTCTGATTAAAAATCCAATTGAAATAACTAAAAACATTGCAAGATAGGGAGAATGCTGCTTTAGAGGTTTGATCAAATTGAATTTGCTATATTCCCACTTAAAAAGATTTATGACCCCATCGTCTTTAAAAATTTCTAATAATAAGTTACCCCAGCAGATTATTACAGCTAAAAAACAACCATAAACCAAACTAAAAAAAATAGCTTTATTTTTTTTAACGTAAATTTTGGGCTCTGATAGAATAATAATGGGCAAAGCAACTAAAGGTAGGCTCCTCTCTATTTGACTCAAAGCTGCATTAGTATATTCAGAATAAAGAACCCCGATTAGATTAAAAAAGAAAAAGACTCCTATCGATAATATTGCTTGATAGTTTTTTTTGATATTCGATATTTTGAAACTCCATTGCCCTTCTGTCAAGTAAATTATAATAAAGATTACTAAGAAAGTATTGTTGATTTTATAACTAACAGGCAAAAAAAATATTGATGCGTAAAGGGCTAAAAGTTTAACATCAAACTTACATACCCAGTCCTGTGCTGTTGAGATTTTACTCATAATAAATACTTGTTTCAAGAATAAGTTTTTTATTAAAATCAAGTATTAGAACAAGAGTGTTCGCGCTTACCTTTTCGCCATAAGCATTTGAAAACCATCCTAATGGACTTGATGTATCTCCTTTCACTATAGTGGCAGCTTTAAATTCTTTATTTTGAATTATTAATTCTTCTGTATTCGATTTTAAAGTTATGACATCCTGTTTATGTATTACATCTACATCTGGATGAAAATGAAGATAGAAAAATGCTTTATAATTATTATTGGTATCACTTATTAAATTATCAATAACACAAATATACTTTTGAGACTTATTAATTTGAATTTTTCTCTCATGAAAAATTGATAAATTCCCAAATGCATTATGAATACCCTTTATATTTAAATTTTCTTCATCAAAATCAAATGCCGTTACAGGTTTTTCAGGTCTATTTATCCAACTCATACGATTATTTCTAGTAGCATGGTCAAGACCATTAAGACTAATTGTATTGTGAGATTTTATACCTCTAAAATAATCTCTCCAAAATTTATCTTTTTCATGATATTGAAATGTTCCAGAATCAACAAAAAAATTTTCAGAACCCTTTTGAATATTGAAATGGAAAATATCTGAATGGCCATGAGCTGCAGAGATGTCATCACCTATCTTTCCACAATCGAAACTTAATTTCATTCTGCTTTGGTGATCATAGCAAAAAAAATAGCCAGAATCTTGGAAAAAATAATCATTTAAAGTTCTACTATGTTTCTTTAAGAAAATATCCCCGAAAATTAAGTAATTCCTAAAGTCAATTTTACCATCTGAAATATATTCAGTTTTAAAATAGTGGTTTGAGGACTTTAGCTGAGATTCATACAAAGAAAAGCTTTGGACAAAAAATGGGTTTAATACACTTCCATCGTCATTATCACCAAAAACAGTGTCTATATCTTCATAAGAAACGTGCTCAACAAAATGAAACATTGCCTTCACGTTTTTTTTTATCTGTTCAGGAATTTCTACTCCTTTCGCTTGTAAAAACTTTAGGCTTATTAAGAATTGGTCAAGAACTTCTGAATGATACCTTGTGCAAAGCTCCATATGAACGCCGTCTTTTTTAACTTGTTTTTTAATTTCTTCAAAGAGCTTAGTTTTAAAATAAAGTGAATCTTTTTTCTTTACTTTAAAATAAGTTGCTATTACATTAAGTCCCATTAATTCTGCTGTAAGATGATTATTCGCAGAAGAGTAAAGAGAAAGATGATTTTTCAAGAATTGATAATTCATAGACATGATCTGTCTGATTTTATAATCCAAACTATGGTCTAAACTCTTAAAACATTTGAGGATATAATGAGTGTAAATTAAATTTACACTTCTTATCGCTAATTCTATTCCCGATGTCCAATTTATAGATTGTAGATAAGGGTTTTGTTTTGACCAATCTTCAAGTATTTGCTTAATTTGATTGGTAAAATATTCATCATTACTCTCTGCAAATTTTAAGGCTAAAAATGGAAGAAAGTGAAACCTTGATAGTTCTGCAATGTATTTTACATCTCCATTTGTTTTAAAATTCTGCTTTTCGATTTTGTCATAGTAACCTATTGGTGAGACTGTAAGATTTTTATAATCTTTCCTCCAGCAATCAATTTCAGAAAGATATACTGATGTGTCAAAAAACTGGTATTCGTCCTTAAAGTCATTATTATCAAATAAGCTCTTCAAAGTTTCTATATCATAATTTAATGATAAATTGATATCATTTACTTCAAGAGGGATAAACGTTTTTTTTAATTGTAAATGACCTAAGAATGATCTTTGAAAATATTGAGGTATTCTATAAAATAGAATTTCTTCAAAACTCATTAGCTTCAACCTTTTTATTAGCCATAAAAAGTTTTTCATTAGACTTTTATTACAATTTACTTATTAAGTCCAAAAACTTACCATTTGGTTGCTTTTGAACTTTGTCAACATATCGTATTTTGATTTCCATTCTGTCTGAAAACTTTGATTTATAATGCTGTCTGATTTTTTTATCGTGTAAATCTTTAAATTTTTCACCTTTAACAATTTTTACTTCTAGAACACCTTTTTGTTTCTGAATATACTGCAATCCATCAATTACAAGAAATAGTTCATTATGAAAATTCAGAGCTGTTGGAGTTGTAATATTTCCCATCAAGTCGAATATCTTTCTGCCGCTCCATCTTCCACTTATTTTCTTGAGAACAGGCAAATAACGTTTGCATTTATCACAGTAATTACCGGCATATTCTGCAAAATCATCTGTTCTGTATCTGATAAGTGGCATCCCAAAATTGTTTAATGTAGTTCCTACGATTTCACCAACTTCCCCTAGTGTATTGATAATATTACCTTCAGTATTTATTAATTCAAAAAAACCATATGTTGGTTCGATATGGTAATTGTCATTATGACGACAATATCCACCAATGATTATTTTTTCAGTATGACCATAAAAATTGAAAAAATTGATGCCTAGGGTTTTGGTGATAAAATCTTTTTGATAATCAAATACATTTTCAGAACTTGATATAAAAGCTTTTATTATAGATGAATCAAGATTATTGTTTTTAATAAATTTAGATAGTTCGAAAGCGTTCGAAGGATAAGCGTGAACATATCTGATATTTTTTCTCTTTATAGTTCTATATACTTCATGTAAGTAATCTTCATTTAATCGAAATCCATCAAATATATATTCTTTTGTTATTGGATTCAATTTGTATATGGAATTATCAGGAAGCCTATGGTTTCTTAAAACTGCTCTTGTGTCATGATTAAAACCAACTCTAGACCACATACTATGCAATGTCGCCTTTTCAATAATGTATCTCAACTTCGGAAGTAATAGCCTAAGGGGTGATCCTGTTGTGCCTCCTGTAGTAACTAAGTCATATTTTTTAAAATCTATTTGATGTGATTGCAGTTCATGAAAATTATCGCTAACAACATTTCTATCGATAAAACCAAAATTAGTTTGAAAATCTTTTTTAGATTTTATTGCAGAATATTTATTATAATATGGCACATTTTTTATAGCGTAATTTACCAACTTAATAAGATCTTCAGTGTTATCATAATGCTCTGAGTTTTTTTCAATAAAACTTAAATATTCGCGATATTTAGCACCGTATACATAATTTGGATTATTATTAAATTTTATTAAGTATTCATTAATCCAATTAGGGAATTTTGGAATAAAATTAACTATTTCTTTCTTCAAGTTCATTATAAACAATTGTAGAGGTTGATATATTTTTTTATACTGAAATCCCAATCGTATTTTGATTGAATTTTTTTACGAATTTGGTGTTTGTCATATTTTCTAGTAAGTACAGATTCAATCTTATTTGCTAAATCTTTATAATTCTCTAATTCAGAATTAAATGTTTCTCCTATATCTAAATCAATTTTATTTTGAAATTCTTTGACAGTTTCATGAAAACCAACAATTGGAGTTCCAACAGATAAGGACTCCAAGTAAACAAGCCCAAAACTCTCACTCTTACTAGGAACAACCAATATTTTACTCTTATTGTAAAGATCTACTACAACTTCCCATGGTTGTGCACCTAAAATTTCAATTTGAAAATTAACCCCTATAGATTTTATAAATGTTTTAGCTTCATTATTTACTATTGCTACTAATTTATAATTTTCAAAAAAAGACAAATGCTTCAGAGCCTTTATCACTAATTCAAAGTTTTTTATTTCTAGAGACCTATTAAACCCATTAAAAAATATTATATTTTCCTTATGTACTTCTTTAATAGGGATTTTAGATAAAAAAATAGGGTTAGGAATATTTATATTTTTATGAGTGGGTAATTTGTAAATTTTGAATTGAGCATTCGCAAATGAGGATATTGTTATTATACTCGTAGCTAATTCTATGTTTTTTTTTATTTTTTTAAATATTGAGTTATTATCGCTTAATACCAATCCTTTTTTTTGCCAAAATCCATGATCAGTAATAAAAATTTTAATATTTGAAAATTTGAGTTTCAGAAAATGAGTTATAGGTCTATTTAGAGAATGAACATGGACTAAATTTATATCCTTTTCTATAATATAATTTTTGAGCTTCCAAGACTGAGTTGAAATCAAAAATTTATCTTTCAAAGAAAGATATTGGTATGATTTATTGAAAATTATATTTAAACTGAAAATAGAGTAAATTAAACCTAAAATGATATCTGTATAATTTAGACCTTCAATTCTAACATTAGATTTACTATATGATTTCTTAAGTGTAAAGTCCCAAATTATAACTTCAAAATTATTCTCTGTTAATTTAATTGAAAGGTCATCAATATGCTTAGATATGCCACCTGTAGCTTTCCCACCTAAGCTCAAAGAAGCTCTACCAACCAATAAGATCTTTTTATTCTTCAATTTTGTAATATATATGGTTGTATTCCATCAATTGATTAACTTTTAAATATTCTAATTCATTATTATATATGTATAAATCATCCATACATCCCCTAAAATGATACTTAGTCCCTTTTCTATTCCAAGACGCTCCTAATGTTATAAACTTACTGCTTTCCAGGTTTGGTATATTTTTATATGCACTGTAAAGTTTATTATCTATAAAAATTGATACTTTATTATCTTCAAAAGTGTAGGTTAAATGATATAATTCACCGATATTAAGTTCTTCTAAAGCTATAAAGTTTTCAGTAAAAGCTTTATGGTTATCATAATCTGTTTTTCTAAGATCATTGCCTTGTTGCATAACAGCTATCCTGTTTTTATTCATGTATATAGATAATACTGAATTTATTGGAAAATCCTTTTTTCGATTAGATAAGGTAATGATTGTACCATTAACTCCATAGAATTCTGGTTTAATCCATAGGCTTATGGTTGCACTATTAATTAACTTAAGGTTTCGATTGAAAATTGAGATAGTAGAGTCTATTGAATTAAAACAAATACTTTCGTTATGTATTGCTTTTTTGATATCAAATTTAAAATTGCTAGCATTAGCATTTTCGAATCTATTGGTATAAACTAAATCGCCTAACTCTTTGGGGGTCTCAAAGTCTATCTTTTCCTTGCAAGAGGAAATTAAAATAGCAATAAACAATAATCTAATTAAATTTTCCATATTCCATCTTTATCAAAAAGATTATTCCAGCAAATATACCAAGTACAGTAGGGCTGTAGAAAACATGCCCTGCAAATAATCCGTGAATTATTGCAAAAAAAACAACCATAAGTAAGGATAGTGTGTAAATATCCTTTTTGTTCAAATAATTAACAATAGCCAAAAGCAAAATATGAGCGTAAAAAAAAACGAAAATTAGACTTAATATTATGCCGTAACTTCCGTAAAAGTCATATAAATCCGTTTCTACTAAAAGCCAATCTTTGTAATGTTTTTTTGAATCTTTCAAATATTTTGCAGAGTTACCAAAATTTGTTGTAAAACTAGAGTGACCTTCGCCGAAAAAAGAAAATACAAAATTTCGTGTCTCTAGATATGTGTTTGCAGCATTGGTTAGCCTACTCCTAACACCTGTCTCTAATATTTGCTCATATTTTATGGAGTAATAATTTGAATTTTTAATATAATTGAAGAGAAAAAAAGATGAGGCAAAAAATAAAAGCAACAGAGAAATTGAGGCAATCAATCTAAATATCAAATTTCTAATGGAAACAATTTGAGAAAGAATAAGTTTTAAAAAGATAAATAAGAAAACGATAAGAAGTGATCCAAACATCCCTGTTGTTGTTCCTAAAAGGATAAGTGAAAGAAAGATTAAAGAAAGCCACAACCAGCTTATTTTAAACTTCTCTTTATTAAATAGAAGTAAAGAAAATATAAGAAGTTGAGATAAACCAATATCATTTTGAGCAACAAAAAAAGAAGTCGTACCAAAAACCCAACTACCATAAGTTTGAAGTCCAATACCTGTAAAAAAAGAAAAGAGAATAAAACTAGCAATAGTCTGTGAGTAAATTTTTAAAATAAGTAGGATTTTAACCTTTAATACTTTCTTTTTAATCTTTATGTTTCCTAATAAAAACAATATAGGGAAGATATAAGTGGTTTTGAAAAAAAAAGTTAGTTCTCTTGAAACATTAAAATTCTCACTAAATATGAGCCAAAAAAGGAATAACAAACTCCAAAAAAATAGAATCGCGTGAAAAATATGGAAACGGTTTTTCATAATTGACACAGTTAAACCTGCCACATACAAGCTTCCCCTAAATATCTTCCCTATATTTAAATTTATATCAAAGTAATATCCAATTCCAATTATTAAATCAACAAATAGTGGAAATAAAATAATGATATATAGTTGAAGTCTGGAAATTGAAATCTTTGATTTCATGAAAGCTAAAATTTAATCCACGTTTTTATATTCATTGTTTTATATATGAAAATAGCTCCCATAATATTCCAGAAAGCCATTCCAATAGCGCTTCCCAGAGCTACTCCTTGGGAACCAAAAAAATTGACTAAGCTTAAACTAATTATTATATTCAAAATTAAAGACCACAATATGAATTTTTGAAGAATTTTTTGATTGCCGGTCATTTGAAAGATAGGGCCGACTACACCTGTTAATATGTTTGTTAATTGAGCGACGAGAAGAATTCTAAATACGTCTACACCTTCTAGATATTCATTTCCGAAAATGCTTAAAAAAAAACTAGGGAAACTAAAGAGGATTATAAAAATAGGTAACCCAAACAAAAAAATAGCTTTAGATGAAAATCCTATTGTTTCTTTTAATTTATTCATGTTATTTTCAAAAAAATATCCTGCAATTTTTGGAGTGACAACAGTTGCAAGTGCTGTGTATATAAATGACACAATAGTTGCTAGCTTTACAGCTACACTGTATACTCCAATTTCACTTTCTGTTTTAAAAAAACCTAAAATAAATATGTCACTCCAACCCATAATCATTACAATAGCAGAGGAAACCATCATAGGATAGGACTCTGATATCATGAATTTAAAAGAGGATGTATGTTTTATGTTTTTTTTTGTTTTTCTAAAGATTAAAAAAATATGAGTAAGAATAATTGAAGAAACAATAATTAAACCTAAAAGATAGGCGATTATTGGCGCTTCGATAAAAACTTTAAAGTTTAGAGAAAAGATTAATAATAAAACAAAGGGAGCTAGAAATTTTGCTAAGTGAAAATATAAACTATAAGTTGTCGTCTTTTTTTCTCCCTTAAAAAAACTACTACTTACATCAAGTAAACTTAAAAAAGGAATCCCCATTGCAGAAATTCTAAGACTATCTTCTAAAGGTTGCATGTTATACATCGATGCAATTATTGGTGCTAATAGGAAGACTATAGCAGCAACTATAATTGAATTAAAAAAAATAAGCTTTAAAGATTTAATGTAAATACTTTTTTTATTTTCAATTTGGACATTACTAGCGATCCATTTAACGATAGATGTTTCAACACCTAATTTAGAAATCATGGCACCAACGGACAAAAACAAAAATGAAATAGCGAAAACACCTTGAATTTGAGAACCAAATTTGTTAGCAATCAACCAAGTAAAAAGAAATCCAAAGCCATAGCCTAGACCTCTAATAGAAAAAACTTTTAAGCCTTTATCTAAGATTTCTCTACTGTTAGAATTTATATGAAGCATTATTTCGAATGGCGTTTTTTAGTAAATGATTGAGATTAAGTGTTATGGAAGAATTTAAGATCCACCACTATGAATAGGAATCAATTAAGTCAACAACTTTATATTTTTCAATAACTTAAGATTTCAAGATTTTTATTTAAGCATCTATATTAATCACAATATATTTTTTTGTGAAAGCTCATAACATCATTTATTCATAATCCCACAAAAATCCAAAACCACTTTATCCTTTGGGAGTTTTAAAGTCTTGAATTCTTTATGCGCCACCAAAAAAACAACTATATCAGCCTTATCTGAAGCCGTTTTATAGTTTGTTAATTTAAAAATCTTATGTGACTGTATATTTGGCTCTACTATAAAATATTCTTCATTGTTGGCATTTTGTAAAACTTTTTGAGCAATATATTTAGCAGGGGATTCTCTCAAGTCGTCAATATTAGGCTTAAAAGCAAGCCCCATTATAGCTATTCTGGGTTTACGTCCGTGTTTCAATTCAAATTCCAGTTTTGAAGATTGCACTTTTTCAGCACACCAAAACGACTTATAATTGTTGACTTCTCTCGCAGCACCAATAATTTTTGACTCCATTGGATAATCTGCTACAATAAAATAAGGATCCACTGCAATACAATGTCCCCCTACTCCACAGCCTGGCTGTAAAATGTTAACACGTGGGTGTTTATTTGCTAGCTTAATAAGCTCCCACACATTGATATCGGCTTTGTCACAAATTAAAGACAACTCGTTGGCGAATGCTATCTGAACATCTCGAGATGAATTCTCAACCAATTTGCACATTTCAGCTGTTCGGGCATTAGTCTCGTGCAAATCACCTTTTATAAATTGCATATAAAAATCTACGGCTCTAGTTGTTGACTTTTCGTCAACACCCCCAATAACTCTATCATTATGAACTAATTCGTACATCACATTGCCAGGCAAGACACGTTCAGGACAATATGCAGCATTCAATTTTCCTTTTAATTCGGGTCGTGCTTCATATATTAAATCCACCATCTTTTCAGTCGTACCAATAGGTGAAGTGGATTCAATAATGTATAAATCACCTTCTTTTAACAAAGGAATAATTGATTTTGTTGCGGCTTCAACAAAGGAGATATCAGGTTCGTTTTTAGCTTTGAAAGGTGTCGGCACAACAATCAAATAGGTATTTGCTACTACAGGTTTTATGTCGGCTTTTAAATAGCCCTCTTTGACAGCTTCAGATACTGCAAATCCAAGATCTGGTTCTACAATATGAATTTTTCCTTCATTAATGGTGTTGACAACTTCTGGGTTTATATCAACACCATGAACAGAAGTTTTATTTTGGGCAATTAAAGCTGCGGTAGGAAGGCCTATATAGCCCAATCCAATCATTACAACTTCGGGATCCATTTTCATAATTAAAGTTTTTTAATAAATTCCACTATTCTCTTGCAAGCCACACCGTCACCGTAAGGGTTATGTAGCATGCTCATTTTAGTGTAAAATTGATCGTCCTCAAGCAATTTTTTAGTTTCAGAAACTATTTTATTAGTGTTTGTCCCAACCAACAAAACAGTTCCAGCATCCACAGCTTCGGGACGCTCTGTGGTATCTCTCATTACCAAAACCGGTTTACCAAGACTAGGAGCCTCTTCCTGCACACCTCCACTGTCTGTGATGATGATATAAGATTGGCTCATCAACCAAATAAAGGCAGGGTAGGATAAAGGATCAATTAGACTAACATTAGGAACATACTTAAGAATCTCGTAAACAGGCTTCTGTACTTTTGGGTTTAAATGCACTGGATAAACAATTTGAACATCCTTATTCTCTTCTGCTATTTGCTTCAACGCTTTGCAAATATTTACAAATCCTTGTCCGTGATTTTCTCGCCTATGACCTGTTACTAAAACAAGACGTTTATCTGAATCTAATATAGCTTTTACAGACTCAATTTCTTTATCATTAAAATTTTCAGAGTTTACTTTTCCATTACTATAGTTTAAAGCGTCGATAACTGTATTGCCAGTAACTAAAATGCTTTTAGTATCAACATTCTCTTTTAATAAATTATTTTTTGATGTTTCCGTTGGTGAAAAGTGATAATCTGCAAGTCTGCCGGTTACACTTCTATTCATTTCCTCTGGAAAAGGAGAACGCCTATTAAAAGTCCTCAAGCCGGCTTCTATATGACAAACTTTAGCACCTGAATAAAAAGCAGCAATACTAGCCGCCATCGTCGTAGTAGTATCTCCATGGACATAGACGTAGTCAGGCTGAAATTCTTCTAAGACAGGTTTAAGTGTATTAATAATATCTGAAGTTAAACTAAAAAGATTTTGATTTGCTTTCATTAGATCTAGGTCAAAGTCTGGTTTGATTTCAAAAAAGTCAAGCACCTGGTCTAGCATTTCTCTATGCTGAGCAGTAATACAGACTTTAGTCTCAAAACTAGTCTCATCATTAAAGACTTTAACTAGGGGGGCCATTTTAATAGCCTCAGGTCGAGTACCAAAAATGATAAGGTTTTTTGTTTTATTCATTTATAGTTGGATTCTGTAGGGCTAAAATTATCTTGCATATTTCTAGAAAAAATGGTTAAAGATCAATAAATGTACATTGCTATTATTTATCTTCTTTGCATTAAAATAAGCTTCTAAACCTTTTCACTTTCGCCCCTCTCCTTCAAAAACTGGCCAAGCCCTAAGAGTAGAAACGCAAATAGAGTTATTGAAAATAAGGCTAAAGGAATTGTATAGTAATACTTATCGGTCCATTCCCTTGTATCATACCCGGAAGAAGGAAAACCAGAGATCACACTGATCACATCTTTTTCTTCAACCAGTTTTCGCATAGCTTCGCGTTTATCTTCTTGAAGCCTTAACTGTTCTTTTAGTAATTGCCCCTCATTAATTGCGGATTTATCGGACTCACTATCGCCCATGTAAAGGTTAGTCCCATTACTTTCTGGTTTTTGGGATTGGGCGATTTTTATCTTTAAAAATTCCTCAATTAAAAAATCAGTCTTATCGATTTGCTTCTCTAAAGTTTCGACCTCACTGATTAGATTTTCAGTGTTGACTTCAGACAGTTCTAACAAATAATCATTGTTTGCAAGTTCTTCAACAAAGGCTTTTTCTATTTCTTTATAAATAAATTTATCGGTTGACGCGACTCCTATTTGATGTACAGGAAGTTCAAAATCTGCCAGAGACTCTTTGTATAATTCATAAGTCATTTCTGATTTAGAAACCGAATCCAGATTTTCACGAAAGCTAGCATACATTTCTGCAATGGTGATTCTATCGGTTTCGGACTGAATATAAAAGCCTTTTAAATCTGCTGCCTGAGAAGGTGATATTTTAAGTATTCTGCCTAATTCAACCGTGTCCTGATCTACATTGGCTAGTTGGTTGAGCTGCTTTACATTTTCATAAACCTGTCTTTCTGAACCGAAATTAGTTTTAATAAACATATTAGCTCCGTAGGATTTCTCTGAGGTAGAGTTAATAATAAGACCAATTACTACTCCAATAATTAATCCGCCAGCGTACCAAAATATACGTTTATAGAAATGTAGAAGTACGAAAATTATAGCTTCATATAAGCCTTTAAAAATATTGGCTATTCCTCTGAATAAGCTATTAAACGCATTTCCTATAGCCTTAAACAATTGACCTAAGTCAACTTCGTCGTTTTGGTTCTGATTTTGTGGTGAAGATTGGTCACTCATAACAGTTGATCATAAATTTGTTGCAAATATATTTAAATAGGAGACTTGAGAAAGTTAAAACTGAACTTTAATACGCCCTATCATTTTTCCCCTCGTAAAAGTTCATAAACGCTTTATTCACCACTTTATTGCCGCCTTTGGTAGGATAATCTCCTGTAAAATACCAATCTCCAAGATTTTTTGGGCAGGCTTCATGGAGTTTGTCTACAGTTTGGTAAATCACTTTCACCTCTGAATTGATACTTTCATCGCTTAAAAGTTTGGCAATACGATCTGACACTTCTTCGTAAGAAAAAGGCTCATACATCGCCTTTACGTGGTTTTGTTCCGCCTGATGAGCAAATTCAGATTGGTCTTTACATTTATCATAGATCGCATCTACCGTTTCCTTATAAATGCCTCGCTCTTTTAGAAGGGAAACCGCTGCCTGGAAAGCGACAAAATCTTCTAATTTCGCCATGTCTATTCCGTAACAATCTGGATAACGGATCTGTGGCGCTGAAGAAACAATAATGATTTTCTTAGGGTTTAATCGATCCAGCATTTTCAAAATACTCTTCTTTAAGGTAGTCCCACGAACAATACTATCGTCGATCACCACCAAGTTATCGGTAGGCTTTACAACCCCGTAAGTCACATCATAAACGTGAGCCACCAAGTCGTCTCTACTGCTATCTTCTGCGATAAAGGTGCGCAACTTCACATCTTTAACAGCTATTTTCTCTGTTCGCAATCTCAAACTGAGAATCTCTGAAAGACGTTCGTCGGTTAAGCCTTCTTTTTCTTTAAGTATCGCCTGGTTTTTCTGGTAGTTCAATTCGTCTTGCGCCGCCTCTACCATACCGTAAAATGAGGTTTCCGCTGTGTTAGGAATAAATGAAAACACAGAATTCATCGTGTCATAGTCAATAGCCTTTAACACTTCTGGCATCAAAAGGCGACCCAAGTTTTTTCGTTCTTTATAGATTTCAGCATCACTCCCTCTAGAGAAATAAATACGTTCAAAAGAACAGGCTTTACGTTCTCTTGGTTTTAAAATGGTTTTAAAATGAACGGAACCATCTTTTTTGGTAATAATGGCCTGACCTGGCATGAGTTCGTGTACGTCTTCGTACTGAACATTGAAAGCCGTCTGAATGACAGGACGTTCTGAAGCCACAACAACCACTTCATCATCTTTATAATAATAAGCCGGACGAATACCGTTGGGATCTCTCAACACAAAAGAATCTCCATGCCCCAGCATTCCTGCAATGACATAACCTCCATCCCAATCTTTTGAGGATTTTCTAAGGATTTTATGAACCTTCAGGTGCTCCACAATGTGTGGCGAAGCTTCTTTTTTATTGTAACCTTCTTCTTTTAATTTCTTATATAATTTTCCAACTTCAGAATCCAAAAAGTGACCAATTTTTTCCATCACCGTCACCGTGTCTGCTTTTTCTTTAGGATGCTGACCGAGCTCTACCAGATTTTGAAATAGCTCGTTGACGTTGGTCATATTAAAATTCCCTGCAACAATCAAGTTACGGTGCATCCAGTTATTTTGTCTCAAAAACGGATGAACACTTTCTATGCTGTTTTTACCAAAAGTACCGTAACGAACATGCCCTAGATAAACTTCACCTAAATAAGGTAACTTGATTTTTTCATTATCAATATCTTCTAAAATCTCTGGATGCTCTTTTAGCTCACGATTAATTCTTTCATTCACCTGAGCAAAAATATCCTGAATAGGCTGCGCCTCGTTGGAACGAATTCTACTGATGTATCGATTTCCAGGCTTCACATCTAGTTTTACACTTGCCAAACCAGCACCATCCTGACCTCGATTATGCTGCTTTTCCATCATCAAATACATCTTGTTGATGCCATAAAAGGCACTCCCGTACTTTTCCTTATAATAAGAAAGGGGTTTTAGAAGTCTTAGAGTGGCGATGCCACATTCATGTTTGATCAATTCACTCATTGGTGTATCCTATAAAAATGCCCCGAAAATTCAGGGCAGTATGTGTTAAGCTAAATTTATTTCAAATTGAGTTAGAGCTTGAAAACTCTCTAAGCGCTGATCAACTTCGTCTTTATCCAGTTCTAGCATTTTTTCTGTACCAAATTTTTCAACACAGAACGATGCCAGGTTAGATCCGTAAATCACAGCATTTTTCATATTTTCAAAAGAAGTGTCTTTTGTGTTTGCCAGGTAACCTACAAATCCGCCAGCAAAAGTATCTCCAGCTCCGGTAGGATCAAATACTTCTTCCAATGGAAGCGCTGGCGCAAAAAACATTTCTTCGTTGTGAAACAATAAAGCGCCGTGTTCCCCTTTCTTGATGACCACATAATCTGGCCCCATATCTCTTATCTTTCTGGCTGCTTTAACTAACGAATATTCACCAGAAAGCTGTCTCGCTTCTTCATCGTTGATGGTAATCACATCCACTTTAGCAATCACTTGCTTAAGTAAATCCAATTCTGAATCCATCCAGAAATTCATGGTATCCAGGACAATCAATTTTGGATTTTTGACTTGGTCAATCACACTGAGTTGAACGGCAGGGTGCAAGTTCCCCAGCATAACGATATCAGAATTGATATAATCTTTTGGTACAACAGGACTAAATTCTGCCAGTACATTCAATTGAGTATCCAGCGTATCTCTGGAATTCATATCGTTATGGTAACGGCCACTCCAGAAAAAGGTCTTTCCACCTTTGACTATCTCTAGGCCTTCTAAATTCACATTTCTATCCGTAAGCAAATCCAAATACTTCTGCGGAAAATCATCTCCAACAACTGAAACTATTCCAGATTCCACATCAAATTGAGAAGCACTTAGAGCGATGTAAGTCCCAGCGCCACCAAGAATTTTATCTGTTTTTCCGAAGGGCGTTTCAATTGCATCAAAAGCCACAGTTCCTACAATCAATAATTTGCTCATATCTGTTTTAATTTTTTGCAAAGATATGATTTAGAAATTAGTTTGGTTGCATTAAAATATCATAACCTCTTTAATTAAGGAATCTTTTAAATGAGAATCAGGAATCAATACATTTTGACACATAACGATCTAAATGAGTGTAGAATACAGATTTTTGACGCTGATTTATGAAGTTAGGAATTTACCTAGTCCATAGAATTTATGACCTAAAATTTACTTCCTCCCAAAATCAGCTGGGATCTCCCCCCAAGATTTGGTTTGCCACTTTAAAATAGGATTTTTAAATGTGTTTTTCTCAAGCCAAACTTCTGCTCTTTTAATCAACTCGAATAACTTTTCGTTTTTAGAATTTTTACCCAGTTTAGTTTTGCATTTTTTTTGTCTGATCCAGGACATGGCGATTTTGGAATCCGTGTAAATCGGCAATTCACTTTTTTTATCTTTCAAGAAAGCCAAACCATGCACCAAAGCCAGAAACTCACCAATATTGTTAGTTCCATTAGGAAACGGACCCATATGGAATAAAATCTGCTTGGTTTTAGTGACCACACCCCGGTATTCCATTCTGCCCGGATTACCGCTGGAAGCAGCGTCCACAGCAATAGATTTCCACTCAATACCTTCAGTAGAAAAAGATGCGGAAGTTAGTTTTTTTTGTTTTTGATAGCCAAAGAAACCCATCGCGTAAGCGGTTTTGGCCTCTTCCAGGTTCGGGAAAGATTTGTATTTGGCATTGGGATAGTTTTGGATTTTCAGCTTGCACTCATTCCAGGAGGAATAGATTCCTGGTTCATAACCTTCCCATACGACATAGTACTTAGAGGATTTGGCCATAAATTAAGTCAACAGCTTTTCAATCACTTTGGGATAATGCTCATATTCTAGGCTATGAATTTTTTCTTCCAGAGAGTTAAGATCTTCATCATTATCAAGTTCTAATTTGATCTGAGCAATAATTTCACCTTCATCATACTCTTCATTTACATAATGTATAGTGATTCCACTTTCTTTATCCCTATTCTTCAATATTTTTCTGAAAACCCGCTCTCCATACATACCTTCACCACCATATTTGGGGAGTAAAGAGGGATGAATGTTTATTATTTGTTTTGGAAATGCGGCTAAAAAAGACTCAGGGACTTTCAACAGGAAGCCTGCAAAAGCTATTATACTGGGATCGATGTCTTTTATAACATTGATCAAAGAAGGAGAATCGTATAGGTCCTCTTTTTCAAAATGAACACACTTTATTCCCAAATCGTGAGCCCTTCGTAAAACTTTAGATTTTTTGTTGTTAGAGAATATATGAGAGACCTCAATGTTTTTATTATTTCTGAAATAATGATATATATTTACAGCATTTGTCCCATTACCAGAGGCAAAAACTACAATCTTTTTTTTTGAATTTGAATTTGAATCTTCCATTTTACTTAATGTTGAATTTGAAATATAAGCAATTTCAAAACTAATTTATAAAATATTATTATGTAAATTTAAACACATTTTCAGCTTAAAAACTTGTTTTAAACTAAAGTTTTATATTTTTGCGCACTGAATTTAAACATAAAAAAATACAATCATGTCAGACATTGCATCAAGAGTAAAAGCCATTATCGTTGATAAATTAGGCGTTGACGAAAACGAAGTTGTTACAGAAGCTAGCTTTACAAACGATTTGGGAGCAGATTCTTTGGATACAGTTGAGCTTATCATGGAATTCGAAAAAGAATTTGATATTCAAATACCTGATGACCAAGCAGAGAACATTTCTACAGTTGGTCAAGCTGTCTCTTACATAGAAGAAGCTAAAAAATAAACAGTCTTATTTCATGGAATTAAAGCGAGTTGTAGTTACTGGATTGGGTGCACTTACACCTATCGGAAATAATATATCAGAATACTGGGATAGCCTAATACACGGTAAAAGTGGGGCAGCGCCTATTACCTATTTTGATACTAGCCTGTTCAAAACCAAATTCGCTTGTGAAATAAAAAATTTTAATGCCAACGATTACTTCGACAGAAAAGAAGTGAGACGACTAGACAGGTTTGCACAATATGCTTTGGTAGCTTCAGATGAAGCCATCTTAGATTCTGGTGTAGATCTCAATGTGGTCGATAAATATCGTGTCGGTGTCATTTGGGGTGCCGGAATTGGTGGATTAGAAACTTTCCAAAACGAAGTTATTGACTTTGCAAAAGGAGATGGCACACCACGTTTCAACCCTTTCTTTATTCCAAAAATGATTGCAGACATTGCTCCTGGAAACATTTCTATCAAGCATGGATTTATGGGTCCTAATTATGCAACAGTTTCTGCATGCGCCTCTTCTGCCAATGCTATGATAGACGCTCTCAACTATATAAGATTGGGGTATAGCGACATTATGGTTACCGGAGGAAGTGAAGCGGCGGTAACTCAGGCTGGTATGGGTGGATTTAATTCCATGCATGCGCTTTCCACAAGAAATGATGACCCACAAAAAGCATCAAGACCATTCGATGCTAATAGAGACGGTTTTGTTCTTGGTGAAGGTGGAGGCGCTCTTATTCTTGAAGAATACGAGCACGCTAAAGCTAGAGGAGCGAAAATTTATGCTGAAGTCATTGGAGGAGGAATGTCCTCTGATGCTTATCATATGACAGCTCCACATCCAGAAGGAATTGGTGTCATCGCTGTGATGAAAAATTGCTTAGAAAATTCTGGATTAAAACCTGAAGATGTAGATACTATAAATACACATGGTACTTCTACACCTCTTGGTGATGTGGCAGAATTGAAAGCGATTAAAAAAGTTTTTGGTGAACATGCTAAAAACATCAATATTAATTCTACGAAATCCATGACTGGTCACTTACTAGGCGCTGCAGGGGCAGTGGAAGCTATCGCTTCTATTCTTGCCATGCAGAATAGCTTGGTTCCACCAACAATCAATCATGAGACTGCAGATGAGAATATTGACTCAGAACTTAACCTGACATTGAACAAACCTCAAAAAAGAGAAATCAAAGTTGCCATGAGTAATACTTTTGGTTTCGGAGGACACAATGCCTGTGTAGCGTTCAAAAAGATGGAGGAGTAGTTTATTTATTTTGAATGAAATTTTTAAAACATATACTAAACGAATCCCGTTCTCGCAGAGACGGGATTTTTTTTCAAAAAATCCAGAAGGTTGTAAAAGTTAAGCCCGGTAACTTATCTATTTACAAGCAGGCTTTTACACACACTTCTTTGAAATCTAAAGACGAGGAAGGACAAATAATAAGCTATGAACGTCTGGAATTTCTCGGGGATTCAATCCTAGGCGCAGTGATTTCTACTTATCTTTTTGAAAACGCTCCTCATGGGGATGAAGGCTACCTTACTAAAATGCGTTCAAAAATTGTAAGTCGTAAACATCTTAACTTGTTGGGTGAAAGTTTTAATCTTACAGACTTGATCCTTTCGGAAATCCCAGCAGAAAGGCTTGGTAAGAACATCAATGGTAATCTATTTGAAGCACTTATAGGCGCTATTTATGTTGACAAAGGCTTTAAAGCTTGCGAAAACTTCATTTATAAAAAAGTAATTCAGGAAGATGTAGATCTAGCTAAACTGGAAAAACGCGTCGTCAGCTATAAAAGCCTGATGATCGAATGGTGCCAGAAAAATAAATTCCCGTTTGAATTTGTTATTGAAGATGATTTCGGAAAGGATGAAGAGAAGCATTTTGCTGTAAAATTATTCATCAACAATGAAATCTCCGGAAAAGCAAGGGAAACTTCCAAAAAACGTGCTGAAGAAAAAGCTTCACAAAGAGCTTATTTCACATTTCAAAATCACATTAATATCTAAAATACTTTCCACGAAAACGTTTTCTTGACGTTTAGTCCAGCATTAAGCAAGCTTAGAGTTGATGCATCTTGTTTTGTTTCATATATTTACAATTGGTTCTGTCGTAAATGAAGGCAATTTTTGTAAATTATGATCATGAAAAAAAAGAAATTCAGTTTATCTGATTTTGAAATTTGTGATTTTAAACTTATTGGCATTCATTCCCAACAAGAACCTCACAAATTGGCTTACCTTATAAATACCATTCTAAAAACAAATTTTAAAAGAATGGAACATGATCTGGATCTTAAAATAAACGGTCAGGTCGTAGGTTTTCCTGTTTTCGATTACTATAATGAGGAGTGGGACACCAAATCTCATTTAGTCTGTAATAAAGTAAGCATTGAGCAAGAATTTAAAGCAGCTGAAAATTTATTTGGTATCGACGATTTTATAAAAACAGAGTTCTTATTAAAAGACTACAAACGTGTAGATTACCTTTTAAAGATAGAGGACGAGCTTGATATTTTCAACCCTCAACTCGTCATAGATAAACTGATAAAACTGCACCAAATATCTATGATATATACTATAGATACTAGTGCATTAAAACACCCTGAACACTTAATTTTAGACTAATGAAAGCAACAAAGAAAACAAAAATAGTTTCCACACTAGGCCCTGCAACTAGCAAAAAAGAGGTCCTGAAAGATATGCTAGATGCAGGAGTAAATATTTTTAGAATCAACTTTTCACACGCCGATCACGAAGGTGTAAAAGAACGTGTAAAAATGATTCGCGATCTTAATGAAGAGTATGGCTACAACGCTGGTATTCTTGGTGATTTACAAGGTCCTAAACTACGTGTTGGGGTCATGAAAGATGAAGTGATCGTGGAACCAGGAGATGAAATTGTTTTTGCTACAGGAGAAGAGTTTGAAGGGACAAAAACACGTGTGTTCATGAACTACGATACTTTCCCACAAGATGTAAAAGCTGGTGAACGCATTTTACTTGATGATGGCAAACTGATTTTCGAAGTTATCAACACCGATCGTAAAAGTGAAGTCAAAACTAAAGTTATACAAGGTGGACCTCTAAAGTCCAGAAAAGGAGTTAATCTTCCAAATACCAATATCTCACTACCTGCATTGACAGAAAAAGATGTAGAGGATGCAATTTTTGCCTGTGAACTGCAAGTGGACTGGATCGCCTTATCTTTTGTAAGATTTGCAAGTGATCTAAAGCAACTTCAGAAAATAATTAAAAAACATAGTGCGCATAAAATTCCTATCATATCTAAAATTGAAAAACCTGAAGGGGTCAAAAATATAGATAAAATTATAGCTTATTGCGATGGAATAATGGTAGCCCGTGGAGATTTGGGTGTCGAGGTCCCTGCACACGAAGTTCCATTAATTCAAAAGCAACTGGTCCTAAAAGCAAAGCAAGCAAGAATCCCTGTCATTATCGCCACACAAATGATGGAAACAATGATTGATAGCCTAACGCCAACAAGGGCGGAGGTAAATGATGTTGCTAACTCTGTGATGGATGGCGCCGATGCTGTGATGCTATCTGGAGAAACTTCAGTGGGAAAATACCCCGTACAAGTTATCCAAAAAATGACTCAGATCTTGAAAAGTGTTGAAAATTCCCCACTTATCCGGGTTCCACATGAAGCTCCTCAAATTCAGACAAAGCGATATTTAACCAAATCGATTTGTTACCACGCTGCCTTAATGGCGAATGAAATTGACGCCAGTGCGATTTGTACATTAACCAATAGTGGTTATACAGCTTTTCAGATTTCGGCATGGAGACCAGCTTCGCATATTTTAGCTTTCACTTCCAACAAACGAATTTTAACTCAGTTGAGTTTACTATGGGGTGTACAGGCTTTTTTCTATGACAAATTCGATAGTACAGACGTCACAGTAGAAGACATCAACTCTATTGCAAAAGCTAAGAAATATGTTGAGAAAGGAGACTTTACCATCAACCTGGCAGCAATGCCAATTGAAGATAAGGGTATGGTGAACACATTAAGAGTTTCAGAGATTAATTAGTCTTAATAACATATTGGTAACAACCCTGAAAATGTTAAACTGTTTTATACAAGTTGATTTTTCAGGGTTTTTTATTCCTAAAAATTGAAGTGTTTCTAATATAAAAGACTCAACACGAGTATCTTTCTTAAGAAGTTTTTTGGCGAATGATGAATCATATCCTCTGCAAATTAAAAGAGCTCTTGTCACTGTTTTTGACTCAAGATGACAAACAACACTTGAAGAATTTCAATCATTTAGCTTTATGAACTCTTACCCGCCAATACGATCACAAATTCTCCTTTGGGTTTTTTCTCTTCGAAATGAGCTATGACCTCGGCTAAAGTTCCACGAATCGTTTCTTCGTAGAGTTTTGAAATCTCACGGGAAATTGAGACTTGACGATCTGCTCCAAAATGCTCAACCAACTGCTGTAATGTTTTAGGAATTTTATAAGGTGACTCATAAAAAATGATGGTCCTATCTTCTTCAGCCAATGCTTTCAATCGTTTTTGTCTGCCTTTTTTGGCTGGTAAAAAGCCTTCAAAGACAAACTTATCATTCGGTAAACCACTATTCACCAGAGCAGGGACAAAAGCCGTTGCCCCAGGCAGACATTCAATCTTGATGTCCTGAGCAACACAAGCCCTAACGAGCAAGAATCCAGGATCAGAAATGCCCGGTGTGCCCGCATCGGTTATAATCGCCATTTCCCGACCGTTTTTAATTTGCTTCACCACAGAATCTGTCATTCCATGTTCATTGTGCATGTGGTAGCTTTGCATAGGCGTTTCAATGCCATAATGTTTGAGCAAAATCCCGCTAACACGTGTATCTTCAGCAAGAATAACATCAGCAGATTTCAAAACCTCAACAGCTCTGTAAGTCATATCTGCAAGGTTGCCAATAGGGGTTGGTACCAAAATTAATTTTGACATACTTACTCAAATTTACGTTCTACAATCTCCATGAATCTGACTTCCGTTGCTTCTTTTCCAGTCCAGTGATTATAATCGGGTTTCACTTGGTTTTGAATAAAAGATTCAACTTCAGAAAAAGAAGACATAGTATTGAGTTGAGAAAGTACGCGGTTGTAATCGTCTGTACTCCCTCCAAATAAATGATTGGTAAAGGCAATTCTATCGTTAAGTCCTATTTTTATGCCTTTTTTTAGTTTATCATTGAGAGATCGCTTTTCGGAATGTCCAGAGTTTAGGTTGGATTGAATTTCTTCAGGATCTGGTGGCGGAGATTTTGATTCTTCTTTAGGTACTTCTGGATTTTTCTTTGGGTATTCTTGTTTTGCAGGATCGGGAGCTGACTGTTCTTCAGGTTTTGGTTCAAAATCGGGCAAATCGTCGAAATGAACTCCGTAATTATTGAAGTCATCTTCTGTTGGATAGGGTTTATTTGAAGCTGGCTTATCCTCTTCAGTCTCTGGATCTGGTGACTGTTTATTTTCTTCTGAGCTTTCCCCACCTTTTTTTGGCGGGTTTGTTTCAGAACTAAATTTTGAACTTCCAGTAAGTTTTTGGAATTCAGCTAAAAGCAAATCTACTTGTTCAGATTCTGCAGGCATTTGTGAAACAATGTCCTTTATTTTTTCCGTATTGGGTTCTGAAATAGGATCAGGATTGTAATCCATTCCATCAGGTGACTTGTAATGACCGCTTTCTTCGTCAATATCGCTAAATTGCTGTTCAAAAGCTTCTTTAAATTCAGTTTTAGAAACTTCAGACTTCAGACCACCAAAATGTAATTCAGCAAAAGCCAAAATGCTCAACTTCTCATAGAGAATACCAGTTTCTTTTTTCAACTTATGAATGTCTGCTCTATTCTTTAATTTTAGAATTCGCTCTGCCAGACTTATCAGCTCATCCTCTAAAACTCTCTTCATAACATTTGTGATTTTCTTTTTTAAAGGCCCTATATTTTTTGCTAATTTTAGCCTTGATTATTTGTAGTGAAAACTATTTATTAACGCCCTAAATTACAAAATGTTTCTCGAAAACACTGTTAATCATAAAGAGCAATTTGGCTGGATCGAAGTGATCTGCGGAAGTATGTTTTCTGGAAAAACGGAAGAATTGATCCGAAGGCTCAAACGCGCCAAATTTGCAAAACAAAAAGTAGAAATCTTTAAACCTCAAATAGATAGAAGATACCACGATGAAGAAGTGGTTTCTCACGACGAAAATTCCATTCGCTCCACACCGGTTCCTGCAGCTGCCAACATCAGGCTGCTTGCAGACAGTTGCGATGTGGTAGGTATTGATGAAGCTCAATTTTTTGACGATGAAATCATTTCGGTTTGCAATGACTTGGCCAACAGAGGCGTGAGGGTGATTGTTGCCGGATTGGATATGGATTTTAAAGGAAATCCCTTTGGGCCTATGCCCAATTTGATGGCTACTGCAGAATATGTGACAAAAGTCCATGCCGTTTGTACTCGAACTGGGAATCTAGCGCAGTACAGTTTCAGAAAATCCACCAAAGAGGACCTGGTTTTATTGGGTGAAACCGATGAGTACGAACCATTGAGCAGAGCAGCTTACTTCAAAGCTATGCTGAAGGAGAAAATAAAGCATATCGACGTTAAAGATCCTGAAGAATTGACCCAACAAAAAAAAGCTGAATAATGTCCAAAGTTCTAGAAACCCGTCTGGAAATTGACCTCAAGGCTTTGGAATACAATTTCAATTTGCTGAAAAGCAATCTGAGTCCGAATACCAAAATGATGGGAGTTGTGAAAGCTTTCGCTTATGGAACAGATTCTATTATCATCGGAAAACATTTGGTTAAGCTGGGAGCAGAACATTTGGCAGTTGCCTACATTGAGGAAGGTGTTCGATTAAGAGAAGCTGGTGTTCAGGTGCCTATTTTGGTATTCTACCCTCAACTCGAGAAAATTCACAATTTAATCGATTATCAACTTACGCCAAGTGTTTATACCCATCGCTTTTTGGAAGGACTATGCAAAGAATTACCTCATCATGAAGTAAATGAGATCGGAATTCATTTGAAAATCAACACAGGATTGAATCGGCTAGGATTTGAGTTAACTGAATTGGATTCAATCTTGAAGCATTTAGAGTTAGAGCCTAAAATTAAAGTTGCTGGAGTTTTTTCACACCTGGCGGCTTCAGGAAATAAAAATGAAGTTGAATTTACCAAAGCTCAGATTGCTAAATTTACGGAAGCAAAAACCTTTTTTGAATCTCATTTAGATTATGATTTCCTTTGTCACATTTGTAATTCTAGTGGGATTCTGAATTTTCCCGAAGCTGAATTTGACATGGTACGTGCCGGAATCGCTTTATACGGTTATGGAAATAATCCGACTGAACACAAACTATTAAAAGCGGTAGCCAGCTTGAAAACTGTGATCGCCCAATTAAGAACCATCCAGAAAGGTGATAGCGTGGGTTACGAACGTAAATTCAAAGCTGAACACACCACCAAAATCGCTACACTGCCTCTTGGCTACGCCGATGGAATTTCCAGAATTTTTGGAAATGGCAAAGCCCAAATTCTGGTCAATGGGAAAAAAGCACCGATTATAGGCAACGTTTGTATGGATACCTTGATGGTAGACGTGACAGGCATCGATTGTGAAGAAGGTGATGAAGTGGAGGTTTTTGGAAAAAATAACACAGTAATTGACTTTGACATTGAGCAACAAACTATTCCCTACGAAGTGATTACCAGAATTTCTCAACGAGTGACGAGGGTGCTGGTTTAAAATTTCAAATCTATTATTACAGATTTTCTTCTCTTATATGCTAATGGCTTATATAGCACATCAAATTATTACGTCTGTCTAAAGTATTCTAACAATGATATCGACATGCTGCAATATATAATTTATCATTTTCATATTTGTATACCAGTCGATGTTCTGAAGTGATACGTCTGGACCAATAACCGTGTAAGACTCCTTTTAAAGCTTCTGGCTTTCCAATTCCATCAAAAGAAGTTCGCATGCAACTTTTGATAAGTTCATTTATGCGTTTAGCTATTTTCTTGTCAACTTTTTGCCAGTACAAATAATCCTCACATGATTTAGTCGACCAAGTAATACTCATTACTCAATTAGTTCTTCTTGAGTACCCTTACCTTCTTCAAGTTCCTTAATAGAATCGAGTAAAATATCTCTGTTCTTCCCAGTCAGCAAATAGGTTGTTTCTTTAAGAGAATTATATTCGTCTAAAGAAATCAAAACTAAATCCTTTCCGTTTTTTCTTTTGATAACGACATCACTCACGTCATCAATGACTTTGTCAAACCAATGCTTAAGGTTTGATCTAAAGTTTGTGTAATTTACTATTTCCATAGAATAAATATAAACAAAAGTACTTATACCTGTACTTTCAATTTCATAATGGAGGTTATTCAAATTCGAAACATGTTTCATCTTCATAAACCTTCTCTTACTTCAAGCATATCGTTTAACTTTGTAGTGAGATCAATTTATGGAAACCACAGAACTAGATATACAAGTCAAAACCCTTCCGGAACAACCTGGAGTCTATCAATATTACGACAAAGACGACAGGATTTTATACGTTGGTAAGGCCAAAAATTTAAAGAAAAGGGTTTCCTCGTACTTCAACAGAGAGCACGACAGTCATCGCATTGGAGTAATGGTCAAGAAAATCAAAAACATCAAGCACATCGTTGTGGATTCTGAGATGGATGCCTTGTTGCTGGAAAATAACCTCATTAAAAAACTGCAGCCTCGCTTCAACATTATGTTGAGGGATGACAAGACGTATCCTTGGCTTTGCATTAAGAACGAACGGTTCCCCAGGGTTTTTCTTACCCGCCAAGTCATAAAAGACGGGAGTGAATATTATGGACCTTATCCAAGTATACGTACCGTAAAAACGCTTATGGGCTTAATAAAGGGTCTTTATCAACTCAGAACCTGCAATTACGATTTATCGAAAACTAAAATTGAACAAGGTAAATATAAAGTTTGCCTGGAATACCACCTTGGCAATTGCAAAGGGCCTTGCGAAGATCTTCAGGACCAAGAAGAATATCTTAAACAAATTGAAGCGATCCGGAACATCGTAAAAGGAAACTTGAAGGATTCTCTAAAAGACTTCAGAGACCAAATGAACAATTTGGCTGAAGAAATGAGATTTGAGGAAGCTGAAAAAGTAAAACGTAAAATCACTACTCTGGAAAAGTATCAGTCTAAATCTACAGTAGTCAATCCAAAAATAAGCAATGTAGATGTCTTTTCTGTCGTGAGTGATGAAGGTTATGGATATGTCAATTTTATGCAATTATCACATGGTGCCATCATACGTTCGCACACCATCGAAATGAAAAAGAAACTGGATGAAAGCGATTCGGAGTTATTAGAACTGGGGATCACAGAAATAAGACAACGCTTTGAGTCGAAATCTCCAGAGATTTATGTGCCTTTTGCAGTGGAAGCTGGAGAAAACGTGAGAGTTACCGTTCCAAAACTCGGAGATAAAAAAGCCATTGTGGACCTTTCTACACGAAACGCTAAATATTTCCGCATGGAGCGCTTCAAGCAAATGAAAATTGTAGATCCTGACCGGCATACCAATCGTCTCATGGCACAAATGAAAGAAGACTTGCGACTGAATGAAGAGCCTAGACATATTGAATGTTTTGACAATTCTAATATACAGGGCTCCAACCCGGTTGCGGCATGTGTGGTTTTCAAAAACGGTAAACCCAGTAAGAAAGACTATAGAAAATTCAATATCAAAACTGTGGAAGGTCCCGATGATTTTGCCTCCATGGAAGAAGTCGTTTATAGACGCTACAGACGTTTGCTGGAAGAAGATGAACCCTTACCGCAACTCGTCATTGTAGACGGGGGAAAAGGACAATTGTCCTCTGGCGTTACAGCTTTGGAACGCCTTGGCTTAAGAAGTAAGGTGCCAATTATTGGCATTGCCAAAAGGTTGGAAGAACTGTTTTATCCAGGCGATCAGTACCCTTTGTATCTTGATAAAAAGACAGAAACTTTGAAGATCATTCAACAGTTGAGAAACGAAGCTCACAGGTTTGGCATCACATTTCACAGAAATAAAAGGAGTAAAAGTGCAATTGGTACAGAACTGGAACAAATTGCAGGAATTGGAGAAAAAACCTCTATAGAATTGCTTCAGCATTTCAGATCTATAACAAAAGTAAAAAAAGCGAGTTTAAAAGAACTAGAAGATGTTATTGGAATCTCCAAAGCTAACCTTGTTTATAAATTTTACCACAACGATCAAAATGAAACTTAACTTTTTACTACTGCTTTTCCCTGTATTCGTTTGGAGTCAAAATTTGGATCTAAACAGACTTGACAGTCTTCAAAAATCTGGGAAAGATATCAAAGTGGGTTTGGTGTTAAGTGGTGGTGGTGCAAAGGGACTCGCTCATATAGGGGTATTAAAAATCATTGAGGAAGCAGGTATTAAGATTGATTATATTGGCGGAACAAGTATGGGTGCTATTGTTGGGGGTCTTTATGCATCAGGATACACTACGCAGCAGTTGGACTCAATTTTTAAAGAGACTGAATTTAGCGCTTTAATTCAGGATAATTTACCTCGAAAATCTAAAAGTTTTAATGAAAGAAATGACTCAGAACGTTATGTACTCAAACTTCCTTTTGACGATTTCAAAATTAATTTACCGTCAGGATTGTCCAAAGGGCAAAATATTTATAACCTCTATGCTCAGCTTTTATCTCACGTAAAACGAGACGATTTTTCTCAGCTTCCTATTCCCTTTTTATGCGTAGCCACCAATGTAGAGACTGGAGAACAAGTCGTCATGGAACAAGGTGATCTTGCAACTTCACTCTCTGCCAGTGGTGCTATTCCAACATTGTTTAGTCCTGTTTATATCGATGGCTCGATGCTAACAGACGGTGGTGTACTCAACAATTTCCCTGTGGAGGAAGTTCGAGCTAAAGGGATGGATATCATTATAGGAGTAGATGTCCAGGACGATTTAAGAAAAAGAGAGAATTTAAAAAGTGGATTTGAGATTTTGGCTCAGGTAAATAATTTCAGAACGATTAGAGCCGCTGAAGAAAAAAGCCTGAAAACTGATATATATATCAAACCGGATATCAAAAAATTTACTGTGCTATCTTTTGATGAGGGTGAAAAAATAATTGAGAATGGAGAAATCGCAGCAACAGAAAAGTTTGAGTCCCTCAAAAATGTCGCTAAAGCACAAAACAGAAAAACTTACCGTCCCTCCATAAACGTAAAGGATAGTATTTCTATTGGCAATATTGACATCATAGGTAATGAAACGTTTCCAAGAAATTATATACGGGGGAAACTAAAAATTGAGTCTTTTCAAGAAACTAGTTTCAAGGAATTGAATGCAGGTCTCAACAATTTGTCCGCTACAGGAAGCTTCGAAAAAATTAATTATTCACTCACCGAGAATAATGGCTACAAAGACCTAACTTTAAAAATATACGAGAGTAATCAGAATACTCAATTGAAATTTGGTGTTCATTATGATCAGCTTTACAAGACAAGTTTTTTGGCTAATCTGACGCAGAAGAGCTTATTTTTCACCAACGATGTTGCTTCCCTGGATTTGATTATTGGGGATAATCTTAGATATAATTTTAACTACTATATAGATAAAGGCCGTTACTGGAGTATTGGAGTCTCCTCAAGATTCAATCAATTTGAAGATGATGTCAATTTTGAATTTATACAACAGAATGTAGGTTCTCAGAATCCTCTGAATTTGAATCAGGTGAGATTAAAAAATGATGACTTTACCAATCAGATTTTTGCTGAAACCTTTCTTACCAAGGATTTTAAATTTGGAATAGGCGCTGAATATAAGTTCCTGGAGGCCAAGACTGAAACATTTATAGAAGACCCTATAATGAACGGAGCAGAAACCATTATTGAAAAAAATAACCTGTTCAGCACCTATGGATATGTAAAAGTAGATACTATGGATGATAAGTTTTATCCTCGCTCTGGCCATTTCTTTTCTGGACAGTTAAACATCTATTTCCCGCTTTTTGACGATTATTCTGAATTTGCCATTGCCAAAGGAGAAGCTGCTTATGCCCACCCAATTTCTAACAGGCTATCTGCTTTTATCAGCTCAGAATTGGGATTTAGAACAGGAAATGAAGATCTGGCTGGGCTTAATTTTTTCTTAGGAGGGTATGGAAATCAAACTATCAATAATTTTTCCCATTTCTTGGGTTACGATTTTTTTACGCTTTCAGCAAACTCCTACATTAAAGGAGTATTACAACTCGATTATAATTTCTACAAAAAAAACCACCTCATTTTTACCGCCAATTATGCCAACGTTGAAGACGATTTACTCTCCAATGGAAACTGGCTCAGCACACCCGATTTTTCTGGCTACGGAGTTGGCTTAGGTTCGCAAACTATCCTTGGGCCTATTGATCTAAAGTATTCTTATTCACCAGAAACCAATGAAAGCATTTGGTTTATAAGTATTGGCTATTGGTTTTAATGTGAGTTTTAAAATTCAACTTGCTATAACAATTGTTTAGATAATTATTCTAAGTTTTTCAGTTTACATCTATTTTCACGATATTTGATTAAATCGTAAAAATTATGCCTTTCTACCACAAACTTGGTAAGATTCCACATAAAAGACACACCATCTTTAAAAAACCCGACGGTTCTCTTTATCGTGAGCAGCTGTTTGGAACCATTGGGTTTGACGGTATGTCGACCAATAGTTATCACGAACATCATCCCACCCAGGTCAAAGAAATTCTTGGACATAAAGATGTTACCCCAAAAATTGCAGTGAATACAAATCTAAAATCCTACAAATTTCATGGATTCAAAACCATACCTCAACCCGATTATCTAGACAGTAGAACAACCGTTTTGCATAACTCAGATGTAAGCATCATTCTGGCCGCACCGACGGAGTCGTCCAAAGATTACTTCTACAAAAATGCGGATGCAGATGAATTGCTTTTTATCCACAAAGGGAAAGGGAAATTGAGAACGCATCTGGGTAATCTGGATTTTGAATACGGAGACTATTTGCTCATCCCGAGAGGAGTTATCTATAAAATTGATTTTGAAACTGAAGATAATCGCTTGTTTATAGTTGAGTCTCGAAGACCTATCTACACACCAAAGCGCTACAGAAATCATTTTGGACAATTGCTAGAGCATGCCCCTTATTGTGAACGGGATTTGAGGCAACCTTATGAGCTGGAAACCAATGATGAAAAGGGTGACTTTTTAATCAAAGTGAAAAAAGAGAATCAGTTGTTTGATATGGTGTATGCCACACATCCCTTTGATGTGGTGGGTTATGACGGCTACAACTACCCGTACGCGTTCTCCATCCATGATTTTGAACCAATTACTGGTAGAATTCACCAGCCACCTCCTGTGCATCAAACTTTTGAGACCGATGCTTTTGTGGTATGTTCGTTCTGTCCGAGATTATTTGATTATCATCCGGAAAGCATTCCTGCGCCCTACAATCATAGCAATATAGATAGTGACGAGGTGTTATATTATGTCGACGGTGATTTTATGAGCAGAAATGATATTGAAGCAGGACATATTTCCTTGCATCCGGCAGGGATTCCTCACGGACCTCATCCTGGTGCAGTAGAACGAAGTATTGGTCAAACGAAAACGGAAGAACTTGCGGTTATGGTCGATACCTTCAAGCCTTTGAAAATAACAGAGGAAGGTATGGCCATTGCTGATGATAGCTATCATAAATCCTGGCTAGAGGACAACCACTAGCGAGTAAGCCCGCGTTAGGGATTGTCGTGGAAAGCTTTCTTCATCTAGTGATGGAAGTCTTGCTGGACTTGGCGACTATAAGAAGCCAAAGGACAGCAGTAGATTTGCAAAACTAGATGAAGAAACTTGTAACAAAAGCCCGACCCCCAACGCCGATAGTTATCGGGATTGGGGGTAACACCCAGAAAAATAAATATTGAATTAAAAACAAAAACACTATGAGTACAGATACCACCAGCCAAAAACTAAAAAAAGTAAATGCAGATGCAGAGGATTTTCTGCCGATTTTAGGAACTGATTTTGTTGAGCTTTATGTCGGAAATGCCAAACAAGCTGCTTATTATTATCAGACCGCCTGGGGGTTTCAACCCATCGCCTACTCAGGCTTGGAAACTGGCAAAAAAGACACCACGTCTTATGTATTGCAACAAGGAAAAATACGCTTGGTACTCACTAGCCCACTGAGCCAGGGCGGTGACCTGAACCGGCATATCAGCGAGCATGGTGATGGAGTAAAATTTGTCTCGCTTTGGGTGGATGATGCGACCAAAAGTTTTGAAGAAACCGTAAAACGCGGTGCCAAACCTTATGCTGAACCTTACACGATTGAAGATGATAACGGTAAAGCTGTGATTTCTGGAATTCATACTTACGGCGAAACCATTCACTTATTTATTGAGCGAAAAGATTACGCCGGACCCTTTTTGCCGGGTTACAAAGCTATATCGAAACCCTACAAAACTGAAGATGTTGGACTAAAATACATCGACCATATGGTAGGAAATGTAGGCTGGAATGAAATGAACAAATGGGTAGATTTCTACGCTGATGTCATGGGTTTTGCGCAACTGCTTTCGTTTGATGATAAAGATATTTCTACGGAATATACAGCGCTCATGAGTAAAGTGATGAGCAACGGAAATGGCCGCATTAAATTTCCTATCAACGAACCAGCTGAAGGGAAAAAGAAATCTCAGATTGAAGAATACATCGATTTTTACAATGGCGCGGGAGTTCAACACATTGCTGTAGCTACAGATAATATTATTGAAACCGTTAGTGAATTGCAACGCAGAGGTGTTGAATTTCTGAATATCCCTGAAACCTATTACGATACCGTTCTGGATCGTGTTGGAGAAATCGATGAAGATTTGGCTCCTCTTAAAGAGCTTGGTATCCTCATAGACAGCGATGATGAAGGCTATTTGCTTCAAATTTTTACTAAACCTGTTCTGGACAGACCTACCATGTTTTTTGAGATTATACAAAGAAAAGGAGCGCAATCTTTTGGAAAGGGCAACTTCAAAGCGCTTTTTGAAGCCATTGAACGAGAGCAAACTTTAAGAGGAACACTTTAAAAATAGTTTTGAACTTACAATCACAAAGAACTTTAGTCGTGCGCTAAAACTGTTATATTTTGGTAAAACTTTTATTATAAAGTCCTCATAAAATAAAGGCATGTTAATTGATAATATTGACATTTGAACAAACATTGTGCATTCATGAAACTTATCCTCAGCCTTTTATTTTGCTTTTTAACCTTTACAGGGTTTACTCAATCTGCATTTGAAGAAGGGGAACTGCTCAATTTCAGAATCAAATACGGCTGGTTCAATACCAGCAAGGCAAGCCTTGAAATCAAAAAAGCTAAACTAGATAATGAAGATGTCTTTCATATCATTGGTAATGGGAAAAGCGTAGGCTTGTTGGACTTATTCTTCAAAGTGAGGGATCGTTATGAGACGTATGTCACAACCCAGGAAGGTGAACCACTAAAATTCAAAAGAGATATTAATGAGGGGGGATACAAGAAACACAAAGAATTGTTTTTCAACCACAAGAACAACCGAGTAAAAGTCGTTGACTTCAAGCACAGTACTACAAATTCTTTTGACATAAAACCTAAAACACAAGATATGCTTTCTGCGTTTTATAAACTCAGAAACACCATAGACACAGATGATCTGAAAATCGGTCAAGAATTTTACATTAATATGTTCTTTGATGATGAGAACTATGATTTTAAAACAAAATTTTTAGGTTATGAAACTCTGGAAACTAAATTTGGGTATGTTGCTTGTCTGAAATTTAGACCTTACGTTATGGCAGACCGTGTTTTCGAAGAAAGTGAAAGCCTTACCTTTTGGATAACGGCAGATCAAAATAAAATACCTATAAAGATTGAGGCAGAACTGGCCGTCGGTTCTCTTGTAGCTGAGCTGGATGAGTTCAAAGGACTAAAGCATCCTTTTAGAACCGTTAGGGATTGATGCAATCTATAATATATGGATAATTAGTTTTTATGGTATCTCCTTCGAAAGCACAATCACATTGGTTCGTATTATACACCAAACCAAGGTCCGAAAAAAAACTTGCGGAGCAGCTTCTCGATGATGGTATTCAGGCTTACTGCCCTTCTCAGGTTGAAATTAAACAGTGGAGTGATCGAAAAAAGAAAGTAGAGACTCCCCTATTACCTTCGATGATCTTGGTTAATATCAAAGACGAGGAAAGAGATAGGGTTTTTAATAGAAAACATGCCGTTCGGTATCTGTATTGGCTTGGCAAACCCGCCAGAGTTACTTCTGAAGAAGTGGAAAGCCTCAGATCTATGATAGAAGATAGCCAATTTGAGAGTCGAGGCCTGCAAAAATTGAAACCTGGAGAGAAGCTGGATATGACAGCTTTAGGTTTTGAACACGTCCAAGGCACGGTCAAGTTTGTGAACGCTCAGGAATGCTGGATTGTTTTAGAAAATTTAGGCTATGTAGTTAAGTTCAGGAAAAGTTAAAATTTTAAGTTGAGACCAAATTGGTATGTCAGGGCTTCCGCATTATAGATATTACTAAATTGATTTAGCCGATCTACATTCACGAAGAGATTGATTTTCCACACATCCAGAGCTAATCCAGCTCCGTAATTTGGCTTGTTGAATTGATCCAAACCTAAACTTACTTTAGCATAAACTGTTTTCCAAAAACTTCTTTCATACATCCCTGTGATGCTGTAAAAAAAATTACCAGCATTTACCATGCTAAACCCATGCAAACTCAAAGTTTGATTACCAGCGCGCTTTCCGCGTGAGTTGACTCTGCACTCGCACCAACTGCCTTCACCACCAAAATTGTAGCTCAGGCCTGCATTTAGTTTAGTAGGTTGAACGTAAGTATATGGATCTGCTGTAGTTTCAGTTGGAAGATCTTGTTCAATGTCATCTCCAAGATTCTGATAATAGGAGATAAGGTCGTCACCAGCTGCAAAATTTGGAAATTGTATCCCTAAGCCTTCGTACTCAAAAAAACCTCGAGACACATCTCTCCTTGTGTTTTTATTGAATCTGATAAAACCCAAATCCAGAATACTTCCTGTGAATTCCCATCGGTCATCGAAAAAATAAGATAAACCAAAGTCCAATCCTAAACCGAAATTAGACCCGATAAGAATGTTTCCTGTTGACAATTGATCTGCATCTTCAAGGCCCGTACTATCAAACCTTAAATTCAGGTTACTAATGCTTTGTTCGAGCAGAATTCCACTTCCTGATTCCCTGGAATTAAACTGTCCAGAATTTCTTACAGATCTTATGTTGACACTGGACGAATAAAGCTTTACTCTAGCACCAAGGTGTAAATCTTCATTGACTTGCTCATTGATGCCAAAGTGAAAAACACTTTGCACATTGGCTCTAAAATTGATCTGTCCAATATCATAACTCCTATTCTGTCCTGCATTTCCAAAATAAGCCAGTTCAATGAGGTCTTTGGGAAAATTGGAAACTCCATCACTTTCCTGATAAACTCCTGCCGTGAAGTAACGATCTCCATTGCTCCAGCCTACATTAATAAGATCAAGCTTTTGATTGAACGCCACAAAATCCTTGGGTGAAATCCTATTGATTGCCAGAGCAACATTCGCATTGAAATCATTGTTATTAAAAAAATTATCTACATTCAGAATCGTATTTCCGGCAGAGGCATAAATATTAGACAGCCCTGGAACCCCAACATGAAAATCTGTTTTTTCGTAAGCAGCCCCAGGATTTAGCATTAAGGATTGTGGATTGTGAGTTTGGTTGTAAAGCAAATGCTTATTTTGACTCCATAGAGAATTTGAAAGAACCCATAGAGCAATAACAAAAATATACCTCATTCTCCTGAAAATAAATAGCCTCCTTCCACAATACATTCTAGCTGCATAGTTCCAGAATTGTTCGCAGTTGAGGGTTGTGTTACAAAAAACTCGGCTCTCACGCTTGAGGTAATAATTTCTATTTCTTCGGTGTTGAGATCGACAGAAAACTCTTTAAGAGTTGGATTCCCTGTTGATCCTGCTGGAATTGGCTCTGTCACTCTAAACGTTTCTAAGTCATTATTGTCAAAGAAAATAAAATCTAGATTTTGTGTTTGGTCAATACTGTTTTCTGCTAAAACTGTAAACCTTAGTCTCTCCAAATAATCAGCATTGAACTCTTCGTTCAAAAAATCTACATCAATAAAATCTCTGAGTTTATTTTGACCAGTATTAGAATCATTTCCAGTGTTAATTAATTCCGCTGGATACTGAGTTTGAAAGACATTGGTTACAAAAGAAGGTCTGGCTTCAAACTCATCTGTATCTAAAGGTCTATCATCCGTACAGCTTAAAAAAAATAAACAAATTATAACGAGATACTTCATAGTATTTAAACAAATCAAATTAGGG
>Ga0306910_1000119_pt1 | contig 49925 bp, 53 predicted proteins | sample AntRauMFilla2698_FD_190438 | JGI IMG/M metagenome (GOLD analysis project Ga0306910, IMG submission 190438) | Saline lake microbial communities from Rauer Islands, Antarctica - Metagenome Filla 2 #698 (v2) (version 2) | ecosystem: Environmental > Aquatic > Non-marine Saline and Alkaline > Saline ... | reverse complement strand
TTCCATTACTAAGAGTATACCAGTTCCCGATTCTCATTAGGGGTATTAAATGTCAGAACTAAAACTGTGTTGTATATCTTCACAAAATGAAGATATTTTTCGCTGGGCGGCGTCGTAGAGGACGTTCGAACTGTGTTTGAGAGGTTGGGGGATGAAACGATCCATATACCAATATTTCAACCAGAGAATTTTGATACAATGACATCACTATGAAGGAAATAGACTTAAAAAATAGTCACCCGATAAATCTTAAAACTTTTGGATTTGTAACCAGGGAAAAGCTTGGCGATAAAACTGTTATATACCGCTGTGGAAGAGATTTTATTTATTATGCTCTGCATTTCTATTTCCCAGAAAAATATAATCCTTTCAATAATAGTGCTTCTGAGCTTGAGAATAAAAATAAACTAGGTCTGAAATTGCCGTGGTGGTTGATGTGGTCACTCTTGCAGTTTAGAAAAATGCCAAAGTTGCTTGAATCGGAAGGTTTGGTTTTAAATATAAATGGGAGAGAGATAGATTCTTGGTTTCAGTTAGTTTTGGGTTTCACCATTCCCAGTAGACCATCGTACGAAGAGGTCGTCAGAGCGGTAGAAGACGCTATTGAAAAAGGTGAGGTGGTGGGTGTCGATTTTTCTATAAAAATAGGAGGTTTAGTAGATCATATATTGTTTGTTTATGGTTATGATGATGAGCACCTCTACCTATTTGATACAAATAAGATACCTCATCTTGAATATGAAAAGATCACAGATGATGACCGCTTTATAATGAAGCTTTCAAAAGAAGAATTGAAAAAACGACTCGGACCCTTTTCAAGAATATGGAAAGTGACGAAAGTTCCTAATTCCTATTAGGGGTACGAAATGTCAGAACTCAAATGTCTTTGTATATCTTCACAAAATGAAGATATTGACTGCTGGGCGACTACCGGGAATCGAACCCGAACTGCCGGTACCACAAACCGGTGCACTAACCGTTATACTATAGTCGCCATGTTACGCAGGGTGCCGACGCAGTCGCCACCCTTAGTGGGCATATTTATACCGGTTTTTACCCGAAAAGTCGAGCGCACAACAGGTATACTATTGCTATGGGAAAAGAATCGTTATTAATTGTACTACTGCTTGTGTTGTTACTAGGCTCTGGGATAGGGTTTTATCTTGCGCGGCTTATATTTTGACAATCGTTCATTGCAGTCGTATGAGAGATAAATAAGAGGGAAGCAGAGTATACTTGGGCCACTTTATTTTAATAATTTAATACATTTATACATGTTACAAGAATTTAAAGCCTTCGCCATGAAGGGAAATGTGGTTGATTTGGCTGTAGCGGTGGTTATTGGTGCTGCCTTTGGCAAGATTGTTTCTTCACTAGTAGCAAACCTGATCACACCCCTAATGGGAATCTTCCTGGGTGGAATAGATTTTACCGGGCTGACGTACACGGTTGGGGAAGCAGTATTTGAATACGGAGCATTTATTCAATCGGTGATCGACTTTGTCATTGTGGCGTTTGTGATCTTCTTGATTATCAAACTAATTGCAAAAACTCAGAAACCTGAAGAAGTAAAAGAATCAGCCCCCCAAGGTCCAACTGAAATTGAGCTTCTAACTGAGATCAGAAATAGTCTGAAACGGTAAGGAATAGAACTATCGAAACAAATCGACTGCGCTACAGGTAGCGCAGTCGATTTGTTTTTATACTTTGACTGAGGGTCAAACCCATTTTATGACTGAACATAATGAGGTAGTTATCCACATCTCCCCAGAATTGGCGTTGGTTTGCGTAAAAGGGTGGATTTGAAAAATGCTAAGATACAAGTAACACCGATGAAGACTCTTTTCTTCTGGTGTGTCGGAGGTATGACACACAACTATGTTGTCGCGAATGTTTTTCGTGTGTATTTACCAGTCCTCGATCATGTATAGATGTCAGTTCATTGCTTGCATAGCGCAAGCGATTTTCTTCCACAACTGACCTCTGTAACTGATTATGTCTTATTTAATAACGTTACCCTTAGTACGTCAGTATGAAAATCCAACAAATTCGTAAGCGCGATGGTTCCACCCAAACATTTGATATAGAAAAAATCGTTGATGCGATCACTCGCGCCCTAGTTGAAACAAACGAAGGTGATCGTAAAGATGCGACCGAAGTCGCCGAGCTCGCACATCAAAAAGTCGTCGCCATGTGTGTTCAAGCCGGTACTGCCGAAGAGGGCAGTGCAATTGCCAACAAATGCATTGATGGTAATCCAGCGGTGGAAGAAATCCAGGATTTAGTCGAGCAAGCATTGATGGAAAAGGACTATTTTGTGACTGCGAAGTCATACATTATTTTCCGAAACGAGCGCAAGAAGCTGCGTGAACGAGACATCTTTGCTTCACGGATGCACCTTAAGCCATACGAATATCCAGAGCTGTACGAATACGTTGATGCGGTACGACATTCATACTGGGTGCACACTGAATTCAACTTCACCGGTGATGTGCAGAACTTTCACGTTGACGTAAACGACGTCGAGCGAAACGCGATCAAAAACACTATGTTAGCGATTGGTCAGATCGAGGTAGCCGTCAAGAATTTCTGGGGCGACATCGGCAAGAAAATGCCCAAAGCCGAGATTAGCGCTGTTGGAGCAACCTTTGCTGAGTCTGAAGTGCGTCACACTGATGCCTACGCTCACTTGCTTGAGATCCTTGGTCTCAATGGAGAATTCGCTAAAATCAAGCAAAACCCAGTGATTCTACAACGGATGGAGTACCTCAACAAAGTAGGTACCCTCGCTCAAACTAAAGACAACAAAGAATATGCCCAGGCAATCATGCTCTTTTCATTGTTTGTCGAGCACGTGTCATTGTTTTCACAGTTCCTTATCATGATGAGTTTCAACAAGCACAAGAACGTGTTTAAAGGAATTAGTAACGCAGTGGAAGCAACCAGTAAGGAAGAAAACCTGCACGGCATGTTTGGGATCGATGTGATTAATATCATTCGAGACGAACACCCAGAATGGTTTGGTGCCGAAACCGAAGCGATTATCGCAGAGGCCTGTCGTGAAGCGTTTGAGTCAGAGAGTAAGGTGATTGATTGGATCTTCGAAGCTGGAGAGCTTGATTTCTTGCCAGCAGCCAACGTAAAAGAATTTGTTAAGCATCGCTTTAACAATTCGCTAGCCGCCATTGGTATGCCACGCATCTTTGAAGTGAGCGACGCACTCCTAGAAGAGACCGATTGGTTTGATAACGAAGTGATTGCGACCAAGCACGTTGATTTCTTTGATAAAAGATCAATCAACTACAATAAGCGTTCGGCAAGTGTCACGAGCGAAGATTTGTTCTAAAATAGAAGCCAGTACAGCAGTAGTGAAGATCGTCGCGATTAGAAAGATAACTGAATGAAAGCAGCACTATGAACAAAGAACCATGGCACTGGGTGAACGACAATACACGAGCATTTATGGCGCGGGGCTACCTCGTAGATGGACAGACGACCGAAGAGCGTGTCCGCTATATCGCCGAGTTTGCTGAAAAGACGCTTGGCAAGGAAGGCTTTGCTGATAAATTTGAGGACTACATGAGTAAAGGGTGGATTTCCTTAGCGACACCGGTCTGGGCTAACTTTGGTCTTGATCGAGGTCTACCGATTAGTTGTTTTGGTTCATTTGTGGCTGACGACATGGCCAACATTCTACACACCCAAGGCGAGGTGGGGATGATGAGTAAGTACGGTGGAGGTTGTTCAGCCTACTTTGGAGATCTGCGTTCACGAGGAGCAACGATTCTAAACAACGGCTATTCTTCAGGACCGGTGCACTTCATGCAGTTGTTTGAAAAAATCCTTGATGTGGTTAGCCAAGGCGCAACACGGCGAGGAGTATTTGCGGCTTATCTACCAGTAGAGCATCCGGATATTCTTGAGTTTCTTGACATTGGAACCGAAGGAAACCCAATCCAAAAGATCAACCATGCCGTAACGGTTACCGATGCATGGATGGAAGCCATGATTGCTGGTGACGAAGACAAGCGAAAAGTCTGGGCCAAAATCATCCAGCGGCGGGGTGAGATCGGATATCCATACATTATGTTCACAGATAATGCGAACAACGCGAAGCCTCAGGTTTACAAAGACAAAGATCTCCCAATCTACGCTAGTAATGTATGTAGTGAGATCATGCTACCAAGCAATAAAGATTGGTCATTTGTGTGTTGCCTATCTTCAATCAACTTGCTGCATTACGACGAATGGAAAGACACCGACTTAGTCGAGACTATGACGTACTTCCTTGAAGCGGTTATGACCAATTTCTGCGACAAGCTAGAAGCGTGGCGTGATTCTGAAGATGAAGATAAACGCCTGGCGTTCAAATTCATGGAGCGACCATACAATTTCGCTAAAGCCAACCGAGCACTTGGCCTCGGGGTGCTAGGGTACCATTCACTCTTGCAGAGTAAGGGGTTAGCATTTGATAGTGATGAAGCGGGTGTAATCAACAAGGAAGTATTCGAGTTGATGCAAGAACGTTCGTTTGCTGCGAGTGCGCAGATGGCCAAAGAGTTTGGTGAGCCAGAAGTAATGAAAGGCTACGGTCGCCGGCACGCTACAACCATGGCGATTGCACCGACAACTTCATCAGCCTTCATTCTGGGACAAGTCTCGCAAGGGATTGAGCCAATTTGGAGTAACTGCTACATCAAAGACGTGGCCAAGATGAAGGTGGTTATTAAAAACCCGCTGCTCGAAGAACTACTAAAAGAGAAGGGTCTCAATGACAAAACTACCTGGGACAGTATTCGTGATGCCGACGGGTCAGTCCAGCATTTGGATATCTTGAGTGCTGAAGAAAAAGATGTCTTCCGGACATTTGCCGAAGTTGATCAAACCAAGCTCATCGAACACGCTGGTGATCGACAAAAACACATCGACCAAGGGCAGTCGCTGAACGTTATGGTGCCGCCAGAGGTAGCTGCCAAGGACGTCAATCAGCTCTATATCCACGCCTGGAAGAGTGGCTGCAAGGCACTCTACTACCAACACAGCATGAATGCCGCTCAGCAGATGGTGAGGAAGAAGTTGGCCGAGGTCGAAGCCAAGAGTAAGGGGGAATAATAATAGAAGGGGCGCTTTGGCGTCCCTTTTTGCAAGATAGTCGTATGCAGAGAGGGGATTCAAAGTAGGAGAGTACCCTCAATTAGAAAAACGACCCGTTTCCAGGTCGCATTTCCTACATACGCTTAAATATGTTCCTTTACTATACGGCTTGGAAAGCCGCCACGCAAGTGGACAGGTTGGGGACAGAAGAATCTATGAACACAGCTCTTTTAATGGTGACGGTGATTGTGATTTGTTTCACTTTTGTCGTTTACTTGCTAAGACCAAAATAAAATCATTTTCCACCACCCGTCAGGGTGGTGGTTTTGTATTTCCTTGGCGGACCGCTACAGCCAGATTCTCCCTTGATAGGTCGAATCTGGCTAAGCGCCTGCCTACGTTCAGCATAGTCGTAGCTGCGCTACTCGTTGCTTCACGCAACCTGTTGAAATCTTTCAAACCTTGTCCTCTGGTGGGGTATAGTACTAGTAGTAAGAACTTCGGTTCTTGCGAACATGTTTCTATATCGAGTTTATTCTCGAGATGGCGGCGCCTACCAGGGACTACGTATCGCGACTACGCAGTCCCCGCTAGGCGCCGTTGTCATTGGGGCTGAAATATGGTTTGCTATCTCAATCTATGCGGTTTTCATTTATACTCGCACTTGTCCTATCTGTCTCTCTGGCGGGAGTGCAGTGGTACCAGACCACTAAATTTATCTGTCCAGCCCCGATCGAATATCGACTAGGTTCAATTGGTGAGTCGTTTACTATTACCCCCGAAGAAGCAAAGGCAGCGATCGCAGAGGCCGCAAACTTATGGGAGTCTAATACGGGCGATGATTTATTTATATACAGCGAAGACGCAGACTTTGCAATTAATTTTATATTTGACGAACGACAAGCAACGGCAGATGCGCAAACTATAGACCGCGACCGATTAGATGTCATTGCTGGTCAAAACGATACGTTTAGAACACAGATAGCAGAACTGCAGGCTACGTATGAATTACAACAAGCTGATTTTACTTCTGAGCGTAACGCCTATGATGATGAGTTGAAAGCTTATAATGACCGAGTTCGTCAAGTGAATGATCGTGGTGGCGCCAACGCGGCTGTATTCGCGGATTTAGAAGCAGAGCGTGGACGGCTGGAGCGTATATCAACCTCGCTACAACAAGAAGCTACCAACCTCAACAATTTAGCGCAGCGTTTGAATGAATTAAGTAGTGAAGGGAACCGACTAATCGATACCTATAATCAAGAAGTGCAAGACTACAATCGTGAATACGGTGAAGCGCACGAATTTACCCAGGGTGATTATCGGGGTGGGGAGATTAACGTCTATAAATTCTCTGACAAGAATGAGCTGGTGGCAGTACTCGCGCACGAATTTGGTCATGCCCTTGGTATCAACCACATTGAGGAACCAGGTGCACTGATGTATTATTTGTTAGACGACGAGCTGTTTGATGCTCCCACGCTCGCCGCCAGTGATGTTGCTGCGTACCAAGTAGTATGCTCTGACCAAGGCATCGCAGGTTCAATCAGGAGTATCATTAGGCAGCTTATTTCTCACTTTTAATTTCTATGAATAATTTATTTTCCACTACACCGATGAGGATCTTGGGTTCCTTGACGGTATTTATGTTCCTCTTGGCGCTAGGGTCGTACGCTTCACTTAACTTCGAAAGGATGCAGCACCTAGAGGTGAATCCAGCGATGATATCAGTCACTGGCAAAGGCGAGGTGTTTGCCGTGCCAGATATTGGCCAATTTAGCTTCTCAGTGCAAGCTGAAGCCGAAGATGCAGCCGTTGCCCAAGAGCAGTCCGGTACTGCTATAAATGAAATTATTGCTTATTTGCGTGACCAAGGAGTGGCCAAAACGGATATCAAAACTACCAACTACAATCTATTCCCACGCTACAGATTTGAAGAAAGAATCTGTGTTCCAGGCACATTTTGTGGACCAGGCGAGCAAATCCCTGATGGGTTTGAAGTCAGTCAATCAGTCGAGGTAAAGGTGCGCAATACCGATGATGCTACCTCCATTATTACTGGTGTGGGTGAGCGGGGCGCTACCAACATCAGTGGACTTAATTTCGTCGTAGATGACACCGATGCCTTGGTGGCCGAAGCACGCGCAGAAGCGATTAAGGATGCAAAAGAAAAAGCTCAGAAGCTCGCTGCTGATCTGGGGGTGCGATTGGTTAAAATTAATAGCTTCTATGAAGAAGACTCACGATATCTGCCAGAACCGTATCAAGTACGAAACATGGCCTTTGATGAAATGTCCGACTCAGGCTTCGGGGGAGCAGAGTTACCAATGGGTGAGGATCAGACTCCCGTTCGAGTCACTATTACCTACGAGATTCGGTGAAGACTAGACCAAATGTAAAGAGCGGCGCCTACCGGCGCCGCTCTTTACATTTTCTCACCTCACTGTATACTTGTAGGTAAGCAAAGCACCCGAAAGGGTGTTTTTATAAACAAATTTTTATGGATCAATTTTCAAACTATCTCAAAGCCACCGCTGCTGAAATGAAGCAAGTAAAATGGCCAACCAGGCAACAGGCATTTTTCTACACAGCGTTAGTAATTGTTATTTCAGTCTTGACGGCTATGTACGCTGGAGCTTTTGACTATGTCTTTGGCGAAATTATCAACTACGTCGTCAATAACTTCTAATTCTATGGCTAAACAACACAGCGACGGAGAACGACATTGGTACGCGATCCACACCTACAGTGGATACGAAAACGCTGTTACGCGTAATCTCAAGCAGCGAATTGATTCACTCAACATGAATGACTCGATTTTCAACGTGGTTGTTCCAACTGAAAAAAAGATTCGAGTCAAAGGTGGTAAGCGGGTAGTAGAGGAGGAGAAGGTATTTCCAGGATACGTATTGGTAGAGATGATTGTTAATGACGAGTCATGGTTTGTCGTTCGTAACACACCAAGGGTAACAGGCTTTGTTGGATCGGGAACCCAGCCAGTGCCACTGACGGAAGCAGAATACAAATCATTCATGAAGAAAATGGAAAGTGACACGCCAACTCACAAAGTTGATCTAGAGACCGGTGATATGGTTACTATTGCCGATGGTCCATTCAAAGACCTAGAAGGCAAGGTTGGTGAAGTTGATGAACAAAGCGGTAAGGTGAAGGTACTGGTGAGTATGTTTGGGCGGGAGACGCCAGTAGAACTAGACTTCCTCCAAGTCAAAAAGGTTTAAAATTAGCGAACTACTTTGTCGTTACGGTATAAAAGCCGGCTCCCTGGGCACTAGCCCCGGTCGCCGGCTTTTTACCTAGACTCCGCGTATTTCATCTAATTTTAAACCTTTTTGATATCAGGGTAAGAAATAGAAAAACCGCCCTACTTATCAGGCGGCTTCTTGGCGTCGTCATCTTCTGGAAAAACGTAATCATCCATGATTTTTCGAGCGAGAGTATAGTTTGGTTTTCTCGTAGGTTTGGGTGGGGTTGCTAAACCCTGCTGTTCCCGAAAGCGACGACTTTTCATCATGCTGATTAAATTTTTAACTGTGATGGTCATTGGGTATCCTTACGCATGTAACAATGTCACCTAGTAATAATTTGCCACGTTCCGCTTGCAAATTCAAGTATTTTCTTCTATGATACGCGAGCTTCAGGTGGCAATAGATATGGACTCTGTTGTTACCGCACAATTTTAAATTAAGCTTATGGCTAAAAAACTCGTAAAACAAATTAAAGTACAGGCAGTCGGAGGAAAGGCAACACCAGCCCCACCACTAGGACCGGTACTCGGACAAGCAGGGATCAACATCGGTGAATTCGTAAACCAATTCAACGAACAAACTCGAGAACGAATGGGGGAAGTAGTCCCAACTGTGATCAGCGTGTACGATGATCGATCATTCGATTTCATCGTCAAGGTGTCACCAATGTCACGACTAATCCTCAAAAAGATCGGTAAGGACAAGGGATCAAGCAAGAACACTTCTTCAACTGCTGGTTCAATTACTAAAGCTCAAGTTCGTGAAGTAGCAGAAGAAAAGATGCCCGACCTCAACGCCGCTTCAATCGAAGCCGCTATGAAGATCGTCGAAGGATCTTGTTACTCAATGGGCATTAAAGTGACAGAGTAGTCACTTTAATGAAGCTTTTGAGTCAGATTATGAGCAAAGTGAAATAATCTGTCCAAAAGGTATACGGCTTTCGTAGAAAGTTAAAGTGACAGAGTAGGAGATCACTACTGCCTACGAAACAAAACCCGCTACCCACAGGTAGCGGGTTTTGTGTATGGTGAAAGAAATGGTATCCTCTGTCGTCTTCTAGACAAGACTATGAGTCCATTCAGGTAAAAAAGGAGAACAGTAAGTGCGGAAACTACTAAGCCTACCAAGGTTAAAGAGCAGATCCAAAACAAAAACGACGCGTCTACAACATGTCTTTGTATTCATTCCAGCGAATGCAGAACCAAGGCTTGTTGCTGAGTCGTCGTTCCCAGGTTTGTGGCGACGTGAAGACAGGGCCTGTAAAACTGAAGCTGATGTTCATAAACTGGCTCAAAAACTTTACGATCGGTATGTTTGGGAAGATGCCCCCCAAACAATTCAATTGAAGATTAACGAATGTTTCCCTAATGGAACAGGTCAATTTGGAGTTGATAGATACGTACCAGTGTTTATTACGCTGGGAGAAAACCAGCAATTAGAGAGAAGTCATGAGCTCAGATCTTTAACTGAAAACGCAGTGGGTAAAACTATTGCCAATACACTTGTCACAGACGATAGCTGTCCAGCTGCCGTTTTGGCACGTCGCCTGGCAGCTGAATAGCTACCCCGTTCAAGTAATCAAGTAGCCGCCGCGTATCACGTGGCGGCTTTTTTATTATATTTAGCAGATTAGTAGGAAAGCTTGATTTTCTTTTGTAAAAAAATCTGCTATAACAAAGTGGGGTTTAAAAGGAGTTTTTTGACATGCTAGATCACCAAATCTATCGAGCAAACGCAATGTTGCACAGTCCTCTTCCGCACAATGATTGGACAAGTTTTAACTGTCCGACAGTCGTTGCTGTACCGATAACACCCAATAACAGAGTGGTGATGGTGCAGCCGATTTGTGCGCATCCACGCGGATGGATTTTCCCACAAGGAAAGATTGATCATCGGAACGAAACGTTGTTTCAGGCGGCGACGCGTGTTCTTCAAGCTGAGCTTGGGTTCCCATCAGATATTTGCGATCAGCAGACCGCCAGATTGATCGGGAAGGCGGCCGTCAAATTTGATCAGGGAAAGCAGTATTATGTGGTCGCATTGCCGATGAAGCGGCGGTTGCAACCACAACTAAACGGAGAGAATCGCAATTGTTGTTTGGTTGGAGGTCCTGGACAATTACTGCATAATATAGGTGAATGCTCGAAGCCTAAGCTGGAGCTTATAAAGCACCTATTGCTTACAGCTATCGAGCAAGGGCTACTCTATAAAAGCCGCTGGACGGCCGATCACGTAAATGAGGTAATCCGTAGTTTGTAAACCCAAAAGCCCTTTAGTACAAGGGCTTTTTTCTTTGGTATACTGCAAGAATATGACTACCAGTATTCAGGGGGCACTGCCAGCCCAGACAATTATCCGCTTGATGGATTCAGGCTGCATCAAAGATGCTTTGGCAGATAACGTCTCGCCCGCATCACTAGACCTATCTCTATCAGCAGAGCTATACGAAATAAAAGGTTTAATTCTCCCGCAAGAGGGTGAAAAAATCAGTGGATTACTTGAGTTGATGGGCGCTAAAGAAGTCTCTATCAAAGAGCCGATTGCTTGCGGTAAAATGTATTTAGCTCGACTCAATGAAACTCTTGATTTGCCGCAACAGGTGTATGGGTACTGCAATCCAAAGTCTTCCACCGGCAGACTCGATATGCACGTACGGGTGCTGGCTGACGGCGTGCCGCGATACGACTCGATTACACCCAAAGGCTACGCCGGTGAACTGTGGGTGGCAATCACCGCTAAATCATTTTCGATCCAGCTGCACCACGGTACTCCTTTGACCCAGCTACGACTATTTACTGGTGACACACGCTTTAGTGAACTTGATCTAGAGTTAGCACTACGAGATGGGCTCGTGTGGCATCCAACCGATGATACAAAGTTGCTGTACGGTGACATTGTGACTAACGACCAAGATGGGACAGTGGTATTAACGGCGTTGGTAGAAGAAGGGATGTGTGGGTACGAATGTATTGCTACACCAGATCAAGTCATTGATGTGGCTAATGTGGCAGGTTACGAGGGGTCAGATTTCTTTCGCTCAATTGAGATCACTGATGGGGCATTACGACTTAAGCGGGATAAATTTTATATCTTGTCTGGGGCTGAACGCGTCCGGATCCCGCCAACGCTCGCTAGCGAGATGATGCCAATGGATGAACGCTCAGGCGACTTCCGTTCTCACTACGCCGGTTTCCTTGACCCGGGCTGGGGCTGGGGCACAGAGGGCGAAGGGAAGGGTCGTCCATTTACTCTCGAGGTGCGACCGTTTGAGGACCTTGTGGTGCGCAAAGGGCAGCCAATTGCCAAAATTAGATTTGAACGTATGGCCGAAGAACCATCATTTCATTACGACACCAAGGCCTCAAATTACTTAACTCAAAGCGGTCCAAAATTAGGTAAACAATTCAAATAATAGTTATGAAAACAATTTATCTTGGGATGGCTCTAAAAGGAACTCCTGAATTATGGAACACAACGTTTCAAAGTGCTGTGCGCGAGGCACTAGAAATCTTTAGTAATTATGAGGTTACAAAATTTGTCGGGTTGACTGGTGCAGATCCTCTTGAAATTTATTCAACTGATATCAATCTTGCCAAATCTGCAGATATAATGATCGCTTTAACAAGGTTTCCGTCAATTGGCCTTGGAATGGAAATACAATCAAGGATTGAATTAGGTAAACCTACAATACTTTGTCATCCTCAGGATGCACCACTATCTAGTATGGTGTTAGGAGCACCAGGTATAGAAGTGATTTACTATGAAGATACCGATCATGACATGGCTACTGTAGTGAGTGAAATAGCGACTGGGCTAGAAAAGTATTTATAATAAAACACAGTGTACTAGTGCGCGGTGTTTTATTATTCAGTCCACTCTCACTATATCTGCCTCACCTCGTTTGACGTCAAACCGGCCGGCTTCTGAAGTAATATGGATCGCCAAGTCACAGTCAGCGTAGGTGTCACGGAGAATATCAGCCATCTTGGCTGCTTGTACCGCCAGGGTAGGGTGCACCAGGCTTGAGGCACGTAACTCTACCAAGTACACCCAGGATGGTAGGTCGCCCGACACATAATTACTGATCTTGAATCCCATTGGTAGATAATACTGACGCAATGCCTCATCGTCGGTTAACTCGTTAGCCGCTGTTGCAAGCTCTGCAATCAGCTCGGTCGCTTCGGCCTTTAGATCTTCAGTTAGTTCATCAAGGTACCATTCATGGAATCCAATCTCGCTGGTTAGTAGCGGCATGCGTTGGGTGACTGCTCGGTGACGCTGGATATCTCTAAATGAGCCAAAATCGAGGGTAAATTGGAAGGTAGCTTCACCGTATGCCCCAAGCCACTTTGGTAGCTCGGTTCTGTCTGGACGTTTTGCACACAACGTTTTGAATGCTTGCATTGCGTTGTGATCGACACTGTCACGTACTAGTGCGAGCTCAGCACAATCAGCATCATGATAGTAATATTGTTTGGCTGCAAGTGCGGTGTATTCGTGGGTAGCCCGATATTTCTCGTATCGTTCGTCGTCATTTGGTTTAAACGAGCTTGGATACATTGCCAGCATTGCGTCATTGAGCTTATGTGCAATTTCTCGCACCTCTTCTAGCGGGTGATGTCGTAGCTGCATGATGCGGTCGTCGAATTGTCGCAACGTAGTAGTCCAGGCGATGTTGGTGCTCGCGCCAGTCGGGAGAAAGCCTCTAGTGATATCAAACGCTCGGGCTTCGATAGCTTTGTTGTAGCTGGTTTCTTTCTCACCTTCTCCTAAGGGGTAGCGATTGGGGAGCTCAGCTTTCATCTCTGCCACTGCCTTGAGGTAGAATTCACGCCAGTTTTCTTGAATAGCGGTTCCGGCCGCGGTTCCGTCTGGATTCAAAAATGGCTGATTTGCAAAGTCGATGTAGCGAGTTGAAGCTTCTTGGCCGTTGTATAGTTTAGAATCTTGGATGGCTTTGGCGGCCAGCATCGAGATTCCTTCGATAAACACCACTCCCACGCCACAATCACCGATTGATTTGTGTCCGTATTGCACGTAGTACGTAGACATAAATTTATCTGCACCTCGTTCAGCTAGGACTTGCAGATGGCCGTTGATCCCTTCGGTTGAGCGACTATGTAGCGCTTGCAACATGGCGGTCATTTCTGCGGTCAACACCGCCCCTGAATCGATCACGACAATTTTTCCTCCGGTATCAAGTTTGGTTTCGTGGTGGTTGAGTTGTTCGAGTGTTGACATGATGGTGTACTAATTAAGTGATTATTAGTCATGATATCATGATGGTACTTATCACTAGTATTGACCGACATGAAAGGCAAACTCATAGTAATTGACGGTGCAGATGGGGCTGGAAAGGCAACTCAGACGAAACTGTTGGTGGAGAAATTACGGGCAGAAGGGAAGCAGGTCGAAACAATGGATTTTCCTCAATACACGCAAAATAATTTTGGGCAGTTATTGCGCGAGTCATTAGATGGAAAGAGGGGTAATTTTCTGGCACTTGATCCCAAAATTGCTTCGACAATCTACGCTGCCGATCGATTTGAGTCTGCACCGCAAATTCGGACTTGGTTAGCAGATGGCGCTGTGGTTGTACTCGATCGATACGTCAGCTCAAATATGCTTCATCAGGCGTCAAAACTTTCCGGGGTTGATGAACGGAAGGATTTCCTTAATTGGCTTGATACTATCGAACACGAAGTATTTAATATTCCTCGACCGGATGTCATCATGTATCTTGATATACCGTATGAAGTAAGGAAGCATCTCATGGATGGTGACGGTAATCGTATAGAGCTAGATCAGGTAGAGCGCGACGAAGACTATAACCGAGCAGCCGAATCACAGGCCACTGAACTGCTAGCGTATCTCAACAATTGGCAAAGTATTGTCTGCACCAAAGACGCAGTTTTGCGTGCAAAAGAAGAAATTCACGAAGAAGTGTATAAAATTGTGTCTAAAATAATCTAGTTTATGCAAATTCAAATCAAAAGACTTCACCCTGACGCCAAACTACCTAGTTACGCCCACGCTACCGACGCCGGTATGGATATGTTCACCGCCGAAGATTTTGTGATCGAGCCAGGAGAATTTCGGCAAGTGCATACCGGGGTTGCGATTGTGTTTCCAGCTGGGTACGCTGGGTTGATTTGGGATAAGAGTAGTGTGTCACACGTGCGCAACCTCAAAAGTATGGGTGGAGTATTTGATGCTGATTATCGGGGGGAATATATATTGGGATTTGTAAACGTAGGGAAACAAGCCCAAGAATTTAAGGTGGGCGACAAAATCGCTCAGCTACTGATCCAAAAAGTTGAACATCCCGAGATAGTTGAAGTCGAAGAATTAGATGAGACCGCCCGCGGGGAAGGACGGTTTGGGAGTACCGGGGCGTAATATAAAATGATGACCGCACCCCAATTACTCGGGATACGGTCGTTTTTTAAGCTTCGGTCGCCCTAGTAAGCGCCTGGATGAAGCTTTGTGTAGACTTCAAGAGAAGTCATACTTACCCGAGCCGCCCCGGGACACAGCACGGTACGCTAGATTTCAGTCTTGGGCATAGAGGCTCCTTTCAGTTAAGAACGTTATATTTAAAAAATACCAGTGGTTGGTCTTTTTTTTTGCAACAATGCAGCTGACTGTTATACTAAGTTAATAAAATTTGTTTTGACCTATGATCTAACTCCTTTGTTTTGATGCAGCCGTTTACTTATATTTAAGAGCTTTTCAGTAATTACATTTCTATGAATGAATACCAACACATCAAAGACCAAGACGAGGAAATCTACGCGACATTAGTCGGGGAAGAAGAGCGGGAGAAAAAAGGGATTGAAATGATCCCAAGCGAAAACTACGCATCAATGGCGGTGCGTGAGGCCATGGGGTCAGTGTTTACCAACAAGTATTCTGAAGGCTACCCCGGCCGACGCTATTACGGCGGGCAAGAATTCACCGACCAAATGGAAACCATCGCCATCGAACGAGCTAAGCAGCTATTTAAAGCTAAGTACGCCAACGTCCAGCCGCTTGGTGGCGCGGCCGCGAACGTCGCGATGTACTTTGCCTTGATGGAACCAGGTGACACAGTGTTGGGAATGGACCTATCGCATGGCGGGCACCTCACCCATGGGCACCCAACTACCGCGATCAACAAGGTTTTCAACTTTGTGCGGTACAAAATGAAAGACGTCGAAACTGGCGAGATCGACTATGACCACCTGCGTGAGATGGCGCTCGAGCACAAACCAAAGATCATCCTAGCGGGATTCTCAGCCTACAGTCGCGAGCTTGACTATGCGAAATTCAAAGCAATTGCGGATGAAGTCGGAGCATACACCGTGGCTGATATTGCCCATATTACCGGACTGATCGCGGCCGGAGTACTGAAGAATCCCTTTGACTATGGTTTTGATGTGATGACTATGACGACTCACAAGTCACTGCGTGGTCCGCGTGGGGGAATGATCGTGGTGCGCGAAGACGAAGACTTAGCCAAGAAAATCAACAAAGCCGTATTCCCAGGGATGCAAGGTGGTCCACACATGCACCAGATTGCAGCCAAAGCGGTAGCGTTTAAAGAGGCCCTTGATCCGAGTTTCAAAACCTACGCGCAGCAGATTGTGAAAAACGCCAAGGCGATGGAAGTGGTGTTTAAGGCCGAGGGGGTCAGGCTGATGTGTGGTGGAACTGACAATCATTTGCTGCTGGCTGACGTACATAGTTCACTAGGGGTGACCGGCCAAGAAGCCGAAACGGTACTTGATGAGGTTGGGATTACGCTCAATAAAAACATGATCGCGGATGAACCGCGCACCGCCATGGATCCGTCAGGGATCCGGTTTGGTACGCCAGCCATGACTACCCGGGGAATGAAAGAAGAGCAGGCTACTAGGTTGGCAGAAATCATGATCGAGGTGATGCGCAACAAAGATGATGCTGCTAAGAAAGCTGAATTGCAGAAAGAAGTGCAGGCTATGTGTGAAGCGTACCCGGTGCCAGAGAAGTTTGTGTAAAAGATAGGAAAAAAAGTAAAGACCGACAGCACTGTCGGCCTTTACTTTTTAATTTACCTATGTATAATCTTCTTACTTCTGATGAGCAATGACGACTGACGTTTGTGCCCCTTACGGTTAGTCGAGTTCGTTAAAAGTAGAGCGCACTGCCGCGCTCGCCTGCAGACTGTGGGCGGTATTGGTGGAGATTCAAACTAATCTTCAAAACAAGACACTCGAGGCAACTGAGCAAGTCTTCCAATACCGCCCTCTTTCTAGGCTATATAGTTCATTCACCCGACGACCCGTAATCCTGCGTGGTCGTTTTTGTTTGCTATGATACAGCTATGGTATTGCAATCAGTCGCCGGTACAGTATCTCGCAATTGGTTAACCTTTGCGTTCATTGGTGGGTTCATCACGGACCTACTTTTGCTGAACCGGGTTGATGATCTACTTGATAACCTCATCCTCTTGACGTATGTCGTGCTAGCGACGGTGTCGCTGTTATTGTTTTACGCTGGAGTGGCCGAGCGACTCGGGATGACGTTGTCGCGGCTAGTGCAAAAAAATGCGCCAATTGTGTTGCAGTACTCGTTTGGTGGGCTGTTATCAGGGATGCTTATATTTTACGGCCGAAGTGGAGATTGGCTGGCGAGTGCACCATTTTTTATACTGATTCTACTAGTTATAATCGGCAACGAGTTATTTGAAAAGCGGTCTGACATGCTGCTGTATCACATCTCGTTATATTTCATCGGTATTTTTTCTTACTTTGTTTTGGTCCTACCGGTGATCTTGGGAAAGATGGGTGACGGCATATTTATTTTTAGTGGCTTGGTGGCATTATTCCTCGTGACCGCTGTCATCCAATTGCTGTATAAGATCATTCCCAACTTTATGCAGCAGAGTACCAGACGCATCATTATCACAGTTGGTGGATTGTACTTTGGGATGACTGGATTGTACTTTTTTAACTTAATTCCACCGATCCCGCTGTCACTGACTGAGCTTGATATTGTGCAATCTGTTTACCGCGATAATGATGGCAATTATGTCATTACAGATGAAGAGCAACCCTGGCATCGTCGGTTACCGTTTACCCGGGAAGAACTCCATCCAACCGGCAGCACGATTGCCTGCTTTGCTAGGGTGTATGCACCAACCAGGCTCACAACCCGTATTTATCATCGCTGGGAATACCAAGACGAGGCGGGTGATTGGCAAGAAGCGTTCCGGTTTGGCTACCCGATCACCGGCGAAAACAGCGGTGGCTATCGTGGCTACACGGTGCTCGATGCGTTTGACGATGGTATTTGGCGCTGCGGGGTTGAAAACGCCCGTGGGCAGGTGCTCGGCCGGACGACAGTCAAGATTGATACTTCAGGAATAGGGCGCCGACCAGCCGTGACACGAATCGAATAATTAGGTATGGTTCACAGCATGCAAGACGCTATTCGAGCAGAAATCACATCAGCCCTACAGACACTCGGTCTACCCGAAGTTGATTTTGTCGTAGATTATCCGACGGATAAAAACGCTGCGGCTGATGTATTTTCAAATGTTGCGCTAGTGCTCGCTAAACAAGTTGGTAAAAATCCCCGGGAGGTAGCACAAAAAATTGTGGACGCACTAACTGACAACATCGAGCTAGTCACCAGCATCGAAGTCGCTGGTCCGGGATTCCTCAATTTCTCGTTAGATCGAACCTACTTTAAAAATAATCTAGAAACCGCCCTAGCTGCCGGGAACCAGTGGGGAAGCAACCAGTCAGAGGCGGGTGAGGAAGTGATCGTTGAATACACCAGTCCAAACTTATTTAAACCACTACATGTCGGAAACTTGGTTGGGAACATCATTGGTGAATCATTTACCCGATTGTTTGAATTGTCAGGTGCAAAAGTAGTACGAGCCAACTATCCGTCAGACATTGGTTTACCAGTAGCCAAAGCTGTCTGGGGACTGCAGAAAACCGGCAATGATCCAAGTCAGATTGCCGAACTTGGCGCAGCCTATCGAGTCGGAAACGAAGCGTATGAATCCGAAGGTCCGGAAAAAGAAGAAATCATTGCCATTAACCAGGCATTATATGCAGGTTCTGATGCTGAATTAACCAGGCTACGCTTAGCTGGAATCGCGACCTCAAACGAAAAAATTAATGCTATCTGCGCAAAATTGGGCACCCATTTTGATATTGAAATATTTGAAAGTGAAGCCGCACCCGTGGGGTCAGAGATTGTCAAAGCCAACATCGGTACTCTGTTCACAGAAAGCGACGGTGCGGTTGTGTACGATGGTGATAGGTCAGGATTACATACACGAGTGTTCTTGAATTCAAAAGGCTTGCCTACCTACGAAGCAAAAGACATCGGACACTACAAACTCAAACACGATCGACACCCTAACTGGACCCAGTCGATAATTGTCACTGGTGGAGAACAGGCTGAATATTTTAAAGTTGTTTACGCAGCAATCAAGGAATTGTTCGCAGACGCAAAGGATAAGCACCTCGAACATATCCCAACCGGCTTTCTCACCCTAAGTACGGGTAAGATGTCATCCCGAAAAGGAAATGTCCTAACCGGAGAATCAATTATTCTTGAGATGGAGGAAGCAGCCACACAAAAGATGCGCGAACCAGACAGCGAACTGGCGACCAAAATAGCGGTTGCTGCCCTAAAGTATCAAATCCTGCGCCACGGGATTGGGTCAAACGTTGTCTTTGATAAAGAAAAGGCGCTTTCATTTGAAGGCGCGTCTGGTCCGTACCTGCAATATACGTTCGCTCGGATTCAGTCAGTACTTAAAAAGGCCATTGAAGCTGGAATTGTCGCTGATCTATCGTCTGCACCGGTACAGGCTTATGCGGTAGAGAAAATGATCGAACAATTCCCAAGCGTGATTGAAAAAGCACTAGCTGATCGAGCGCCACAAACAGTCGTGACGTACCTAACCGAACTGGCAGCTGAATTTAATTCTTTCTACGCAGCGGAAAAAATCGCTGATCCTAGTGACGAGTACGCCCCATACAAAGTAGCGCTTGCAAAGATAGTAGGGCAGACACTAAAGCAAGGTTTGTGGGCATTGGGGATCGAAGCGCCAGAACGGATGTGATTTGACTTTTTGTATTTTAGACGTACTATCAGTTTAGAACTTAAATCACAAAGGGAGAGTGATACATGCCCAACTGTACAACAACAAACCTGGCATATCGTGATATTACCAAAGGACAAGACTACATTTTGGTTCGAATCAACTACGACGATGAATTGGTCGTGAACGTTATGCGCGTGATAACCGAACCTACCTACAACCCTGACCTCGGCGTAAAAACGTTTCTAGCCCAAGGGCTGTCTATGGACGGCCATGATTTGACTGATCTGGAGGGTGCGGCAATTGAGCTTGACTTAGATGATATTGGTCGTCCCTGGAAGGGAGATCCTGCAAATATATCGTGTCGTACTTTTTCTTACGATCATATTGTTTATCCGATGCTGGTTCAAGCTGTTGCGTCTCATCCTGATAAATGGAAGCCGATGTTCAAAGATTCTGTCTGGAGAATACATTATCCTATAAATTCAGGAGATGCTCAGAGTTTCGAACTTCCTGCCATCACAAGCGAAACAGCTCTTCGTTTCCTCAGCTCTTCATAGAGCAAAAGCGTGCCAATCCTGGTACGCTTCTTTCTTGCGTTAATTATTTGATGTTTGACTAATTTCACTACAATCTTGAAAATAATGTGGATTGGATAGCTTGGTTGTGGTTTAATACTTCGTGGCAAATTGAGTAGGAAAATAGGTGAGTGCAGTCGGAGTATTCTTTGTAGGTTCTTTGATGTGTGGTTTGGGTTTGATCATATATTGGATTGTTCATGATCCAGATCAAACAAGACAAGATCAGGAAAAATCAGCTGAAGAACCGCCTTGGTGGCATATCGGTTGGTAATATATTTAAGGCGCACTGACACAGTGCGCCTTTTTTGTTGAACAAAAGACTGAGGCTGACTTATGTGAGTCTGTATCCTAATCCATTCCATTCTTCAGCGAATTGCTGGACGTACCTTCATTTGCTACACTAAATTAGTGATCTGATACATCACACCGAAGTGCATTGCACTTCATTAATGTCTGATATACATAACTAATTTTATATATGAACAAACAAGGTGAATCGCAAAGCGAGAGAAGGTCCCCTGGGGGAAAAGTACACGGTCGTGAGAACGACTCAGTGAAGACTGTTGACGAAGTAGAAAAAAGCGAAGTAGCCCTACGCGAAGAACAGATCCAAACCTTCTGGGAAGAGCAGGATATATTTTCAAAATCTATGGCGACTCCGGCGGGTGAGTCACCAAAAGGTGATTTCGTATTTTACGATGGTCCACCGTTTGCGACCGGCTTGCCACACTACGGTCACATCTTGGCTGGCACAATCAAAGACGCCATTCCGCGGTTTTGGACAATGAACGGCTACCGAGTCCGGCGCAAGTGGGGGTGGGATTGTCACGGGCTGCCACTAGAGAACCTGATCGAAAAAAAGCTCGGTCTTGCGACCAAGCGCGATATTGAAGAATACGGTGTCAAGAATTTTAACGAAGCTGCGCGCGGCGCAGTGATGGAATACGCTGATGATTGGAGACAGATCATCCCGCGCATGGGGCGCTGGGCGGACATGGACGACGACTACAAAACCATGGACAGCACCTACACCGAAAGTGTCTGGTGGGTATTCAAGCAGCTCCATGAAAAAGGTCTAGTATTTGAAGGTTTCAAAACCATGCATTTATGCCCACGTTGCGGGACAACCTTGAGTAACTTTGAAGTCAACCAAGGCTACAAAGATATCAAAGACATCGCCGTGACGGTGAAGCTACCATTACTTGATGACGCAGGCGTGGTGACTGACACCAGTTTGCTTGTGTGGACCACGACCCCGTGGACCCTACCCGGGAACCTAATGGCGGCGGTGAACGAGGAGTTTACCTACGTAAAAGCCAAGGTCACAACTGAAGCAAGTACAGAATTTGTGGTAATCGCCAAAGAACGACTCGCACAATTAGACGGATCAGAATTTGAAGTGGTCGAAGAAATCAAAGGTGCAGAATTGGTTGGAAAAAAGTATCAACCACCATTCCCATGGATGGGGCAGCAAGATATGGAAGGTAAAGAAAACGCCTGGACAATCCGTCACGCCGACTACGTAGAGATTGGCGAAGACGGTACCGGCGCAGTCCATATCGCACCAGCCTACGGTGACGACGATATGAAACTAGCTCAAGCGCACAACGTACAGATCGTGCACCACGTCAATGAGTTGGGACACTTCCATGATTGGGTGGCTGATTTTGCTGGCCAGCTCGTGAAGCCAAAAGACGAAGACGAGTCAGGTGTCGGACACATGGACGCTGATATTGAGGTGCTTAAAAATCTCCAAGCCAAAGGGGTTATATTCAAAAAAGAAAACATCACCCACAGCTATCCGCACTGTTGGCGCTGCGATACACCGCTGCTCAATTACGCGACAACGTCGTGGTTTGTTGATGTGCCTAGCATTAAAGATAAGTTAGTAGCTAATAATGCTGGGGTTAATTGGGTACCAGAACATGTCGGAACCAATCGCTTTGGCAAGTGGCTAGAAGGAGCGCGCGACTGGGCAGTATCACGCCAGCGCTACTGGGGAGCACCACTGCCAATTTGGCGTAATCCAGACACATCGGAATATAAAGTGTTCGGTAGTCTTGAAGAGCTCAAAGCCTACGTTCCAAAATCAAATAACACGTATGTGGTGATGCGTCATGGCCAGAGTACTAGCAATGTGGCTGGAGTAATTAGTGCCAACATAAATAATGACGATCCGATTACCGACCAGGGAAGAGAGCAGGTACTAGCTACAGCAAATGAATTGAAGGAACAAGGCTTTGACATGATCATTGCCTCTCCATTTATGCGTACTAAGCAGACAGCGGAGTTGATGCGAGAACAGCTTGGATTGGCGCACGATGATGTGCTGGTTGATGACCGCATTCGAGAATTTGATCTCGCAGATAAGTTTGAAGGTAAGCGATGGCATGATGATTACGCCGCTAATTTCGCCACTTGGGAAGAGCGATTTACCAAAGACCTACCTGACTCAGAAAATCGTCGAGACGTTACTAAACGAATGGGTGAATTCCTGTATGACATCGAGCAAAAATATTCTGGCAAGAAAATTCTGATCGTCAGTCATGGTGGTTGTATTGCGACACTTCGCTGCGCTGCTGCTGGGATGAATATCGAGCAAGCAAAAGCTGACTATGATAGTGGCCGTTATTTCGAAAACGCCCAGTTCGAAGAACTGAATTTCACTCCACTACCTCACAACGACCACTACGAGCTCGATTTCCATCGACCGTACATTGACGATGTCGTGCTTGAAGAAAACAGCGTCCGGCTTGAGCGAGTCCCAGACGTGTTTGACTGCTGGTTTGAAAGTGGATCGATGCCGTATGGACAACGTCACTTTATGGGTGAAGCTCAAAGTGACTTTGATCCAGAAAACGATGTTGGACTACCAGCGCAGTTTATTGCCGAAGGGCTCGACCAGACCCGGGGCTGGTTCTACTCTTTGATCGTGCTTGGGACTGCTTTGTTTGGTAAATCTCCGTACGAAAACGTGATCGTCAACGGAATGGTGCTAGCGGAAGACGGTAAGAAAATGTCTAAATCACTCCAAAACTATCCTGATCCAGTTGAGGTTGCGAACACCGCCGGAGCTGACGCGATGAGGCTATATTTACTTTCGTCACCAATCATGCGCGGGGAAGATCTCCATTTCTCAGAAAAAGAGGTGCTTGAACTCCAGCGCAAAAACATCGGCCGCCTGCACAATGTGCTCGCAATGTACCAAATGTTTGCTGACGGAACCGAGGCTCGAGGTGATTCGACCAATGTGCTAGATCAGTGGATTTTGGCCCGCCTACAACAGTTGGTAAATGAATCAACTGCAGGATATAAATCATACGAACTCGATAAAGCCACCAGGCCAATTGGGGACTTTATTGATGATCTTTCCGTCTGGTATCTTCGTCGTTCGCGTGATCGATTTAAAGGAGAAGATGTGGTTGGTCGCACCTTGGCGATCGCTACATTGCGACATGTTTTGCGTACACTCGCGCTCACCATGGCGCCGTCAATGCCATTTTATGCCGAGTACCTGTGGCTAGAAGTGCGAGAAGACGATGAAGCACAAAGTGTACATCTCGCTGCCTGGCCGACTGAAGGAATGGTTGATGAAGAGCTGCTAGAGCAAATGGTTGCAACGCGTACTATTGTAACTGCGGCGCTTGAAGCACGAACGAAGTCTGGTATCAAAGTGCGACAACCAATTGCGACGGTATCAGGCCCGGCTTTATCTGATGCTTTGGCAAGTGTGGTGCTCGATGAGCTTAATGCAAAAAGCTACCAGGTAGCTGATACAACTTCAATTGATACAAATCTCACTCCAGAATTGATCGCTGAAGGCGCAGTGCGCGAGCTCATGCGCGCAGTCCAAAGCAAACGAAAGTCTGATGGGTTACAACCAAAAGATGAAATTACCCTCACAGTACAAACAGACGAGGCAGGAAAGGCAGCCATCACAACCAATCAAGACCTGCTCACAAAAACAGTTGGAGCGACTGCTGTCGAGTTTTCTCCAAATGATGGAGATACGGTTGAGGCCGGAGATTTGACATTCAAATTCTCAATTGGGTAGGGTGCGATACATATGGCGTACGTAACTTACACCACAGACGCGCTCGTGTGTGGGACATTTGATCGTAATACTGCTGATCGCAGCTATCGGCTTTTTACGCGTGAGCTCGGGATGTTGTATGCAGATGCCCGTAGTGTCAGAAAAGAATCCTCCAAACAACGCCAAGCCCTGCAAGACTTCTCACTGATTCGAGTGTCTTTGGTAAAGGGGAAAGGGGGGTGGAAAATCGGCAGCGTAACCGAAGTAAAAAATTACTATCACACAGCCGCGAACCAAGCTGCTCGTGGCAGTATCGTGCGGGTTACTCGTCTGGTCAGACGATTTTTGGCTGGTGAGGAGTCGCACACTGACTTGTTTGACGAATGCTTGACAGCCTTGTCTTTCTTTTGTGATAAGCGTAACGATCGAACCTGTTATGAGCATATCTTTATTCAACGGGTGTTAGCTCAGCTGGGATATATTAAGCTTAGTGATATACCAAAACAGTTCGCAGCAGTTCCACTATCAGAGTTAGATCATGAGCAAGTGTGTGCCAAAGATGCGTTGATTGCCTTGAGTATTGAACGAGCACAAAATGCTAGTCAGCTCTAACCAGTACTATTTTATGGTGTTATAATAGTATCAATGCATAGAGATCTCCAGGACAACGATGAGCTAGACGCATTGCGGCAACGACTTTATTCTCGCGATAGCGCTGCAGATGCAATTGAGCGACACGGTTTAAGCGATACCCCAGTAGAGGTGTCGCGTAATTGGGATATTCCTAAATCACGAGAAGTCGAGCGTGTAGAACAGCCTGAACCAAAACCCGAAATAGTACATGATATCGACACCCCTGAAGCACAGGTCACTATTCCAGCCGAGGATCCAGTGCCAGACCAAACTGATGCAGCAACACCTAAACCACGCCGCCGATACCGGGCGTGGATTTTGATCGGTAGTTTATTGGTATTTATTTTTGGGGTTGGTTTATCAAGTTTGTATTTATATCTTGGCGGAAATCAGATCTCAAGTGACAACATTGCCTTGTCAGTTACCGGCCCATTTACCATCGGTGGTGGAGAGACAATGAATTTGCAGGTAGGAATAACTAACCAAAATGATGTAGCAGTAGAATCCGCTACCTTGATCATGAAATATCCGCCTGGTACTAGGTCAGTCGGTGAAGCTCCTCGCAACCTCTTTGAAGAACGTATCCCAATTGAGACTGTTTCTCCCGGTGGGGTCCAAAACGTGCCAGTCCAAGTGGCAGTCTTTGGTGAGTCAAATGTCGAGCAAACAATCAGTGCTACCATTGAATATCGAATAGCTGGTTCAAACAGTTTGTTCTATAAAGATGCTGAACCGCTAACATTTAGTATTAGTTCATCTCCGCTAGTTCTTCGAATTGATAGTGTAGAAAAAGTAGCTTCAGGACAAGTGGTTGATATTGAAATGACGGTCATTTCAAACGCCTCAGCGCCAATTCGCGATGTGTTGATCAGCGCTAGTTACCCAAATGGTTTTCGATTTGAGTCAGCTAGCCCAGCACCAGTGTTTAGTGATAACGTGTGGCGAATTGATGAATTATTACCCGAACAGTCGGTAGTCATTGCCTTGACCGGAACAGTGGTTGGATTAACGGAAGAATCGTTTCAGATCAACTTTAACGCTGGTCCAGCTCGAGCCGACAATCCATTCATCGTGGGATCAATTTTGGCTGAATCTAGTAGCAACTTTGCTATTGAGCGACCATTTATCGATGTCGAGACAACTATTGACGGACGAGCTGATCGGTCTGTAACGCTAGCGCAAGGAGAGTCGTCTACCGTTAATGTTGATATCACTAACACCCTAGACGAAACCGTTTACGATATGGTGGTCGAAGTTGTGCCAGGGGGTAATGCTCTTGATGAAGACTCGATAGTTGGAACTAACGGTTTTTATGATTCAAACTCTGGTACGGTGCGTTGGGAAGTTTCAAACAACAGACGGTTTGCAGAAGTAAACCCGGGGGAAAGTCGGTCGCTTTCTTTCAGTGTTAGTCCAAGTGGACCTCAACCAACGGCATCATACGATTTGGTAGTCAATGTTTACGCCAGGCGAATCGCCGAAACCAGTGCTGCCGAACAGTTGATTGGTACAGCTTTAATTGAAGCTAAATATTCCTCAGAGCTATTTATTGGTAATCAGGCTGGACATGGTGGACTATTTACGGCTTCTGGACCAGTTCCTCCCGAGGTTGGTGAAACCACTACCTATACCGTTACGCTGGTCGCTGAGGCTGGCGTTAACGATCTGACAGATGTAGTTCTCAATACCTCGCTACCGGTGTATGTTGAATGGCCAGACAATGTACAGGGGGATGGCGAGCTGGTCTACAATACAGTTTCTAAACAAATAGAGTGGGATCCAGGAAACATTCTGTCGGGTAATCGAGCAGAAGTTTCATTCCAGATAGAGTTCACACCGAGTCTGTCCCAACGTGGTCAAGCACCGCTTTTGATCCGTAGTCAAAGTGCTCGAGCCACTGATCGATTTACTGGCGAACGCTTGCAAGCCATCGCCGACCCGGTGTACACTGAACTTTCAACCGAGGCCGGCTTCGAGGAAGACAACGGTGTAGTACAGAGATAAATAAAAACAAACAGCATGACAGACAAACCAGAAATCAACACAATGGAAAAAGTTAAGTGAGGAAACGAGCGTAGCGATTATTCTGAACTTACGTCCTGATTTGTTCTGCCCTTGGGCAAATCACTGGACGAACAAAATCAATATTAAGTATGAATGAAAATAAAGAAAAACAAATGGATAAAATCACATCGCTCGCAAAGCGTCGAGGTTTTGTATTTCCTGGTAGCGATATCTATGGTGGACTCAAAGGTACGTGGGATCTGGGCCCACTTGGGGTAGCTCTCAACAACCGCATCAAATCAGAATGGTGGAAAATGTTTGTGGATGGCCGAGAAGATATGTATGGTTTGGACGCTGCAATTCTGATGAATGAACGCGTCTGGGAGGCCTCTGGTCACACCGGGGCTGGATTTTCTGATCCATTGGTAGAAGACACTAAAACTGGTGAACGTTTCCGGGCTGATCATCTACTCAAAGACAGTGGGATCGAAGCAGAAGGATTATCAGCGGCTGAAATGGACGCTTTAATAGTCGACAATAACGTCAAAAGTCCGGCAGGGAATGTACTTTCGAAAGTAAAAGACTTCAACTTAATGTTCGAGACTGCCGTTGGTGCTGAAGGGAAGTACAAATCATATTTGCGACCAGAAACTGCCCAAGGTATTTTTGTTAACTTTAAAAATGTCGTTGATACTATGGCACCTAAACTACCTTTTGGGATTGCTCAGATCGGTAAGGCGTTTCGTAACGAAATCGCTCCGCGAGAATGGTTGTTTCGGGTGCGTGAGTTTGAACAGATGGAGATTGAGTACTTTGTCAAAGAAGCTGATTGGGAAGCTGAATACGAGAAAATGTTACACGACCTGCGCGCCTGGCACCGACATTTGGGATTGTCTGACGCAAACATTCGAGAGTATGAAGTACCAGCAAATGATCTTGCTCACTACAGTAAGCGAACGATTGATTTTGAATACAATTACCCAGGAAAAGGGTTTGATGAATTGGCGGGCTTCGCTTACCGGACTGATCATGACCTCAAAAGCCACGAAGAAGCCAGTGGAGTAAAAATGCGGTACACGCCAGTAGAAGGAGCCCCATTTATCCCGCACGTGCTTGAACCATCTTTCGGGGTTGGTCGGGCTTTGACTGCAGTACTGTGTGAGGCATACACCGAAGACACAATAGGTGAGTCAGATCGGATATATCTCAAATTACCAAAGCACCTTGCACCCTATCGGGTAGCGGTTTCGCCACTGCTTAAAAACAAACCGCAGCTAGTCGAAAAAGCACGCGCGGTATTTACCATGCTCAAAGCTGAATTTGGCAACGTCGCCTTCGATGACAATGGCAACGTAGGTAAACGCTACCGCCGCCAAGACGAAATTGGCACACCATACTGTGTTGTAATCGACTTTGAAACCCTTGGTGAAGAAGATGAGACACTAAAAAACACCGTAACGGTCCGTGATCGTGATACCGGAGAGCAGCAACGGGTGCCGATAGCTGAACTTGCTTCATATTTAAAATAAAACACGACCAAATTTGGTCGTGTGAAGTTGTGTGGGATATTTTCCCTAGTCTACTGTGTGCGGTTCGCGGGCGGGGCGGCCGATCGCCTCGCGCAGGTCGTCCAGTTCGATAAAATTGTCGGCCTGGCGGCGTAGATCATCTGAGATCATCGGAGGCTGGCTAACAATGGTTGAGACCACTGAGACCCGTACGCCCTGTCGCTGGAGCGATTCCACTAGCGGACGAAAGTCACCATCGCCGGAGAAGATCACGATATGATCCACGTGTGGTGCAAGCTCCATCGCATCCACGGCCAGCTCGATGTCCATGTTACCTTTCACCTTTTTATTCCCCATGCTGTCCGTGTATTCTTTGGCCAGTTTCGTGACCGTTGAGTAGCCATTGTAGTTTAGCCAATCAACTAGTGGGCGAATCGGGGAATATTCATCATTCTCGAGAAGCGCTGTGTAGTAAAGCACTCGTAGCAACTTGCCACGACGCATGAATTCGGAACGCAACAGTTTGTAGTCGATGTCGAATCCGAGTGACTTGCCGGCAGCATACAGATTAGATCCGTCGATAAACAGCGTCAGGCGCTCATCCTTGTAAAACATTTGTCTCTCCTAAATTAAATGTTTATTTTAAAAAAGAACTGCACACAACGTGCAATTCTAGCTGAATTAAATCACTATGTTTATTAATGTCAAACATATCTTGCCATCAAACGACAGGCTGTGTAGGATGTATGGACTATGAGTAACCAAAAAATCAAGTACGTCACTACCACTTTGCCTTATGTAAACGCTGAACCGCATATTGGTCACACCCAAGAATTTGTGCAAGCTGACTGCCTGGCACGGTACTGGCGTCTAATGGGGCATGAGGTATTTTTCAATACAGGTACGGATGAACACGGTCAAAAGATTGCCCAAAAAGCTGATGAGCTTGGGCAGTCGCGGCAAGAATATGTAGATCAGTACGCAGCTACATTTGTGAACCTACGTGATGCACTTAATCTGTCTTACGATAACTTCATTCGGACTACTGATGAGGCACACAAAGCAGCGGCTCAAGAACTATGGAAACGCTGCGAAGCCGCCGGGGATATCTACAAAAAATCGTATACTGGCCTGTATTGTGTTGGGTGTGAAGTTTTCTATAAATCCGATGAGCTCGACGATAACAACTGTTGTTTGATTCACAAAAACCCCGTCGAGGAAGTAGAGGAAGAAAATTACTTCTTTCGGTTGTCTAAATATCAAGATCAACTGGTTGCGTATCTAGAAGACGCCGCGCGTACCCCGACCAAATGGGCTCGCCTTTGGACACTCGAGTTTGCCAAGGGCGGTCTTGATGACGTTTCAATCTCGCGTCATATCAGTCGTATGGATTGGGGAGTGCCAGTACCGGGTGATACCGAGCACGTCATGTATGTGTGGTTCGATGCGCTTACCAACTACATCAGTACCCTTGGTTGGCCAGATGACGCCGACGGTAATTTTCAAAAGTTCTGGGTAGATGGATTCACGTTACAACTAGCAGGGAAGGATCAAATGCGCTTTCAATCACTTATCTGGCAGGCGATGCTTTTGTCAGCCGATCTGCCGCAGACTGACGTGATCCAGTATCACGGATTTATAAATATCGACGGCCAGAAAATAAGCAAGAGTATCGGTAATGTTATTTCACCGTATGAGGTGGTTGACCGTTACGGTACTGATGCAGCCAGATACATGCTGCTTCGACACATGCACCCAACCGAAGATTCGGACCTAACGTGGGACAAAATGGATGAGTGGTACACCGCCAACCTGGTCAACGGCCTGGGTAACCTCACCGCCAGGATCATGAAGATGGCCGAGACCCACCTCGATGGTCCGATCGACCATCCGGCTGTAGCCGGGTTTGACACTGCATACACCGATGCGCTTGATACCTACAATTTTCAAGCTGCCGCTGATTTTGTCTGGAGTAAGGTGCAGGCACTGGATGAAAAAATCACTGAGACAGAACCATTCCGCTTGGTAAAGACCGACAAAGACGCAGCGGTAGTGATCATCAAAGAATTAGTCCACGACCTATACATTGTCGGCCGCATGTTACACCCACTGATGCCAGAGGCCAACGTACTGATTAAAGAGGCCGTACTAGCGAATAAAAAGCCGGAGAATTTGTTCAACCGGTTGGAGGGTTAGGTAATATGAAAAGCTCTCCACCAATCATATTACTAATGGGGCCTTCAGGGGTTGGAAAAACTACTCTAGCCAATTGGCTCGCATCTGACTGTAACTATTTGCATATAGACTTTGACCAATGGGGAGGTGACGCCGCTAGTTTCGCGTCACTGAGAATTGGTTGGGAGAACTATAAAACTACAGGAGATATTAAAAAATTGAGAACCACGATCACAAATTCTTGCTCTGATTTTGTAGAGGGTATTGTACTGTCGTTTCCTAGCGATGATATGTTGGTAGACCTAGCTATGCTTAATCAGGCAAAGAAAGTTGGGGTGCATCCAATAATAATGTATGCCGATGCAGAAACGTGCAAGCAAACATTTATAAATCGAGAAATGAACAACGGTAGAGGCTTGCCAGTTGAACATTGGCAAAAATATAATGCACATATTTATAAAGAAGGATATTTAACAACGGAACATAAGCCCTATCTTTTAAATGCATATGATTCGGTAGGGCATCGTTACAACAAGGATGCGTTGCTGGGAATGGTCATTAAGCTGATCGCATAAACATATGAAAAAAATTACTTTAGACAATGTCACATTAATGGGAGTTGATTGTGTTGATGTTGAGCGACTTCAAAAAGCGATAGCTATTTCTCAAGAACAGATTGATTTTGCTGATGTAAAGTTGCTGTCCTCTATCAAAAATACAGATCAACACTGGGTAGAAATTGATCACATTGACAGCATTGAGACTTTTTCGGAGTTTTGCATAAAAAAGCTAACTCAGTATGTAGATACAGAATTTGTTTTATTGGTTCAGTATGACGGTTTCATCTTAAATCCACAGTCGTGGTCAGATAATTTTTTAGAGTACGATTATATTGGAGCTCCATGGCACATTAATAGAGAATTCTGGTTTGAAATGTTTGATATTCCTCGCGAATTATCAGGTTGCCATATTGTAGGGAATGGGGGTTTTAGTCTAAGGAGTAAAAAGTTTTTAGAAGCAAGTGCTAAACTAGCAAAACAAAATAAGTTTTCAAAGTACCATCCAGAAGATTTAGTAATGTGCGTACATGAAAAAAAACTTATGGAGCAAGAGGGTGTAAAATTTGCACCATATGAAATAGCGAAAAACTTTTCGATTGAAGGACGAGAAGAAGTATATGACTCTCAGTTTGGATTCCATGGTTTAAGATGGACAGATATTTCTAGGTGGATTAGTGAAAACCCACAACACGATATTAAACTAGTAACAAAATAAATCATATGAAAATAGCAATTTTAGGTGATTCTCATGATCAGTATGACAATTTGCAAAAAGCAGTCAATGTGGCAAATACTCACAAATGTGAACTTATGCTCCATACAGGTGATTTAGGTGCTCCGAAAAACAGCATTGCAATACTCGAAAAGTTTAATGGTTCAATCAAAATGATACTTGGTAATAACGATCATGAAATTGTCGGTCTGATGAAAAATACGTTTAGTGATAATAATTTCGAGCTGACAAAAGACATGCAAGCAGGCGATGCATATGAAGAGGAGGTTAGTGGGATAAAAATATTTATGCACCATTATCCACGGATAGCTGAACTAGCTGCTTTGTCTGGTGAATTTGATCTGTGTATTCACGGACATACACACAGGTATAGAAATGACACTATCGGTGACACACTGTTAATCAATCCTGGGTCAGTAATTGGTGAAAAAGAGCCTGCAAGTTTAGTTATTTTTGATACTGATTTAAGAGAACGTAACCATATCGTATTGTAACTATGAAAAAAGGACAGATAGTTTATATTCACGGAGGTTCAATAGTACGCAATCGAGAAGAGTTTTATCGAGGTTTGCACGAAAAGAAATACAGCCCCTTTGTTAAACGAGAGCATTGGTATGATTACGCCGATCAAAATTTGAGTGCAGACTTTGATCTTCTAAGGCTGAAGATGCCTAATAAGGAATGGTATGACTACACCGCGTGGTCAATTTGGTTTGAAAAAACGTTTGAGTATCTAGTTGGCGATAAATTTGTTCTGATAGGTGAGTCATTGGGTGGCTTGTTTGTCACAAAATACCTGAGTGAAAATAAACTTCCAAAGAAAATAGATCAACTACATCTCATCGCCCCAGTTTTTGATCGGTATACAGTCCTACAAGGAGCGATGGATTCAGAGATGGCACATAATCTTGCGGTACTAAAAACTGTGAATGATGCTGCAGAAAAAATATACCTTTACCACTCCACAGACGATCCGGCTGTACCTTGTGAAGAGGGTAAGAAATATTTACAGTATTTCCCGAATGCTCAGTATGAAGAGTTTGACGATAGGGGTCACTTTTTTAAAGCAGAGTTTCCTGAATTAGTAGATAATATAAATAAACTAATATGAAAAACGTCATCATCGTTCATGGAAAACCATCTAAGGAAAGCTACTACGACCAGGATGGATATACATCAAGTAATTTTGGCTGGATTCCTTGGTTGCAAAATCAGCTACTGACACGCGACATTATGCCAAATGTGCCCGAGATGCCGCACGCGTATTTGCCTGAATACACCAGTTGGAAACGAGAGTTTGAGCGGTTTGATGTGACACCTGATACCAAGATAGTCGCGCATAGCATGGGCGGTGGATTTATCATGAGGTGGTTGTCTGAAAATAAAGACATTAAGCTAGCTCGAGTGATTCTCGTCGCTCCGTCACTTGATCCGCTACGAACTAACGAAACTGGGTTCTGTGAATTTGAGATTGATCCAACTATCACCGATCGTACACAGTTGGTCGTCATGACGAGCGACAATGACTCAGACAAAGCTGTGATGTCACGAGATATGATTACAACTGCGTTACCCACGACAGACGTCCGCATGTTTTCCGGCCATGGCCATTTTATCCCCGAGCATACGGGAAAAGATACATTAGAAGAATTAGTTGATATAATTTTAGAATAGTATGAAAAACCAACTTGTTCTTATTCATGGTGATCATGCGTCTAGCCAAGATAACTGGTTGCCATATATCGCCAAGGCGCTGAAACAGCAGCGATGGGACGTCGTATCGCCAGACATTCCTGATCCAGAAGACCTAGACCTAGAACGTTGGCTTGAGTTCTTGCAAGGTGAGTTTGAAATGACGAAAGACACAGTACTAGTTGGACATTCTTCGGGTTTTCCGGTCATCATGAGTCTGCTTGAACAGTCACCAGTACAAATCAAAAAAGCAGTTTTTGTTGCTGGATTTGTGGAAGACATTGGGTTTGGCGTTGATCCGATCCTTCAAGAGTCATACGATTGGGATGCAGTCAGGGCTAATTGTGCTGAGTTTGTGTTTGTGAATTCAAACAACGATCCGTACAATTGTGACGATAAACAGGGTCGAATAATGATGGATACGCTCGGTGGTATCCAAGTGATTGTGGCTGACGCAATGCATTTCGGGACAGATGAGTATGACGACGTGTGTGAAGAGTTTCCTTTGTTGGTTAAGTTAATTGAGGATTAGTATGCACATTCTTGTTTTTGGTGACAGTATCACACAGGGTTTCTATGATAAAGAAAAAGGTGGTTGGGCCAACCGACTATTCATTGATGTGTCTGCGTCATTGGAATCCTATGAAGATTTCATTGGCGTGTTTAATTTGGGTATTGATTCGGAGACAACTACTGGGTTACTCAAACGGATTGAGAATGAAATAGTAGCTCGTACATCAAATGAAATGGTGATTATTTTTGATATTGGTGGTAATGATACGTTTAAAGACAATGATACTGGAAAAAATGCCGTATCATTTAAAGTATTTTCCGAGAACTATTTAAAACTAATTACAACCGCAAAAAAATATGGAAAGGTTTTCTGTCTTGGTCTGCATGATTTCAATCCAGAACAAGCTAAACTTTCACCTTGGTACGATGATTTTGATATGTCAGAAAAAGATGATAAGCAGTATGATCAGGAGATACAACGGTTAGCACAAGCAAATGACGCCCACTACCTCTCTTTGAAAGGCATACTGTCAGTTGATTTTCAAAAGTATAGCCATGATGGTGATCATCCAACCTCTCAAGGGCATCAGCTCATTTACGAACGTGTCAAAGGGGAATTGGAAAAAGCTGGTATTATGCAGTTATGAAACAAAAAGCTCTACTTATTCCGTATAACTCAAAAGGTGAGATTTTTATTCAAGATCGTACAGACTACAAACCACCACCGTGGGGATTCTTTGGTGGGAGTATAGAAACTGGAGAATCACACCTAGAAGCGGTGTTGCGAGAAACTAAAGAAGAGCTTGACCTTGAGCTGTCAAAAGATGATGTGATTTATTTAGGTGAGCTGCATACGCAATACAGTGGTGTGTTTACCGAACGCTACTTTTATCTATATCAGACGGATCAAGAAACCTTTACTGTGCTTGAAGGGGCGGGTGGCAAGTGGACTAGTTTTGATGATGCTGCCCATTTGTTCGCTCGGGACAATAAATTAGCTGAAATCAAGCTGATGGTCGAGAAGAGTACATAGACTTCCTGAAAGAAACAGAATCGCTGTACGTCATAGACAGTATGAAAAACTACTGGTTAAAAAGATTAAGTGACGGTGCTGTAATGGTGGTGTTAGCCCTGTTGCTATTTTGGGTGCTTTTCCCGTCGCTTGTTACCGCTGCCGGCTCTGACGTCGGTGGTTGGGTGCCGTATTGGACCAGTGAAGCTGGGGTAGAGACGGTGATCGATAATATGGATGAGATTGATATCCTGTATCCGTTTGTATACGAGGTCGAAGGACTAGGCGCAATTGTTGCCAAAGTTGATTTTGATGATGGTGTTTGGGAAGATTTGCTAGCTGAAGCAGATGATGAGCGGGTAGAGGTTATCCCAACCATTGCTTGGTTTGATGGTGACGCTATACATACTGTTCTATCTAGTAACAGTAAGCGTAAAGCCTTGATTCGTGATATCGAGGATCTGGTCGATGATAATAATTTCGATGGGATTAACATCGACTTTGAAAATAAGAAAGCTGAGACAATTGATCATTATTCAAGGTTCTTAAAAGACCTCAATAAAGCCCTGGGGCGAGACACACTCACCTGTGCAATTGAAGCCCGCATGCGGCCAGAACACCGATGGCGCGATGTACCAGCTACGATCACGTATGCCAATGACTACAAAGCGATCAATGAACACTGTGATTGGGTGGAGCTGATGACGTACGACCAGCAGCGAGCTGACCTGCACTTCAACGATAAGCGTAAAGGATTGCCGTACAACCCAGTAGCTGACATTGATTGGGTAGAGCACGTACTAGAATTTGCGCTCGAAGATATCGACGCTGACAAAATCATGCTCGGAATCCCTACCTATGGCCGGGCGTACGATGTGACCGTAGCAGCTGATTGGTATAAAGATTACACCCGGGTGGCTTCGGTTGACCATTCGCGGGCGGTTGTGCTCGCAAACGACATCTACAACGTCCCGATCGGTCGGACAGCGGGTGGTGAAGCGATCATCACGTATTTCCCAGAAGACTCTGTTTGGAAGATATTTAATCAGCTTCCAACTCCAGCCGGTACGCCTGCAGGGTATGAAGCGGCTGCTAAAGCACTGATGGTGGCCACTATCGCCAATATAGAAATTCCAGTACGAATGCTCACTTGGGGTGACGCTAAGGCAGCTGAAGGTAAACTAGATCTTGCCAAGAAGTACGACCTCAAAGGCGTAGCGTTCTTCAAATTTGATGCTGAAGAGGATGAGAAGCTTTGGAAGCTGTTTTAGCAATAAAATAAAAAACCAGCCGCCAAATTGCAGCTGGTTAACGAGCATAATAGAGAGCGACAAGAACTGGAACAATAGCAGCAATCAGTATTCTTGGCTGATTGAGCACAGGTCGATTTGTATCGATTCCTAAAATTTTCAAGTAAATGGATGAGGTCGTCGTAATTGTGTGAACAAAAAACTTCATGTGCGTTCTCCCTTGGATCTAGTAATACTGTACTACCATAAATAAACTATGTCAACTATGCTATACTCGCACTCATGAAATACATCGACACGCACGCACACCTCAACCTCTCGCAATTTGACACCGATCGGGCAGAGGTGTTTGCCGCGTGTGCTGCGAACGAGGTGGGAGTGATCAACATTGGCACTCGCAAAGAAACGAGCGAGCTCGCGGTTGCACTCGCTAATCAGCACGACAATACTTGGGCGATGGTGGGGGTGCATCCGTGCAGTGTGGTTGATGTTGACCCAGATGATCATGGAGCGAAAGAATCTGAACCAATGTTTGACTATGATTATTATAAAGTCCTTGCGGAAGACCCGAAAACAGTTGGGATCGGGGAGTGTGGGTTTGATTATTGTCACAACAACGAAGACACATTTGAACTACAACGGGAAGTATTTCTCGACCAAATCGAGCTCGCCAACGAAGTTGGAAAGCCACTGATGCTGCACTTACGCAACGACCCAAAAGGCGGATCACGCTGTGCATATAATGACGCACTCGACATTCTGAAAACTGAATCAAAGGTGGCTGGAAACGCCCACTTCTACGCTGGAACTATTGATCAGGCTAGAGCGTTCTTTGATATTGGGTACACCATCTCGTTTACAGGTGTAGTTACATTTAAAGCGTCTAAACCAGGTATTCAGGAATACCTCGATGTAGTGCGGTACGCACCGCTAGATATGATTCACGCTGAAACAGACTGTCCGTACGTTGCACCCGTCCCACACCGAGGTAAACGTTGTGAACCCTGGATGGTCCAGGAAGTGTATAAATCAATCGCACTGATTAAAGGGAAGGATGAGGAGTTGGTGCGCGAGATGTTATTGGAGAATGCTAGAAAGCTGTATAATGTATAGTATGAAAAAATGGTCACCTGACTTCATTGATGCTTTACATGCCTCTTGTGTGGTTATTCTTACAGTATCTTCAATAGTAGTTGTTTTTTCATTACACCTTTTTTAGATAGCTTACCGGGTAATTTTTACTACACTTGGTGTAGTTATAGGACTCAACAGTGTAACGAGTATGGGATCTACACAGGTATAGCATTACTTTTGGTTGCTACATTGGCAATATTGTATGTTAGGCACAAGAAGATTTCTGTACCACTGAAATTCAATGAAAAAGTAAATTACGATATGACTCGGTTTGAGAAAGTTCTACATTTTATTTTACTACTTATGACTGCAATTATATTTGTAGTTACTGTAGGATACTTAGGAACTATTCTTTAATCAAAAATCTCCAACAGATACTTGTTAATTTCTCGTTGATCCATCGTATAGAATGTTGTGTCGTCGTCCCGTGCTAAATCTCGTGCCAGATCTCGCCCGACAAATCGCCAGTGCCAGGGTTCGTAGATGTAGAAGGTGTTGTCTTCGGGGTAGGACAGGATAAATCCGTAGTTGTGCGCATGTTCTACCAGCCATTCAAATGCTTCAGTTTCACCAAAGCTGTTAAATGTCCCTCCAACGTTTGGGGTAGTGATGTCTAGCGTAGTACCGAGTTGGTGCTCAGAAAACCCTTGGTCAGCGGAAAACGCATTAGCTCCTTCGCCAAATATTTCGGTAAACTGGCCTTTGAGCTCATTTTGCTCATCAAATGACCGGTAGGCTGATATTATTTTAAGATCAATATCATCACGCTCTGCCGCATCAAACATTCGCTCCAAAAATCGCATCGCGTCCCCGTGGAAATACTGGTCGTCTTTGCCTTCTAAAATATAGTCATCATCGATTTTATCGATATCAGACGGTATATAATTTTCGTTCAAGAATGAGACTTTTGAGTACTTCGAGAGTAGTTCTTCATCGATTTCGTTGAGGCGTTCAAATTCATCTAGCTCACCGGCGAGGTCCATCAGTTGGTCCTCAAACTCTTCGTTACGCTCTAATTCATCCTGGTAATCTTCAACCAGATCTTCAAGATCGTTCTTCAGGTTACCAAGGTCCGTCTCGAGCCCAAGTATGGTTTCTTCATTGGTGCTGATCGTTGCTAGTAGGCTGTCGACCCGGTTGGATTGATTTTCGATGACAGAAGTCTGGTCGAGAGTCCGCATCCCAAGGAACCCGGTCGAGATCAGTCCAGCGCCAGCAATACCAGCGAACAAATACGTGAGTGGGCCAGACTTATGAATCATACAATGTTGCTATTGTATCACGAGAATAAGCCAGCCTGTACTGGTCAATATCTGCCGATTTCTATTGAATATACGGTATATCTGTGGTAGATTTGCCGGGCACTTAGCAATTAACAATCTTATAGACAATATGTCAAAAGAAACAATGCCAGCCGCTGATGCTGCTCACTACGAGCTTGCATTCCACGTACTTCCAACAGTGGCTGAAGGGGAAGTGGCTGATGTATTTACATCACTGAAGACCATCATCGAAAAAGCTGGTGGAACAATTACTTTAGAAGAAGCACCAGCTCGATTTGAGCTCGCCTACGAGATCATCAAACTGCTCGAAGGACGAAACCGAAAGTTCACCAGTGCGTACTTTGGTTGGGTACGGTTCACGCTAGAACCAGCACAGCTCGAAGAAGTAACCGAGGAAGTGGAGGGTGTTAACCAATTGTTGCGTCACCTACTGATCCGACTTACAAAGGCCGAAGAAGCTAATCCATTTATGTTCCACGAGGCGCTTGATACCCCAGCTGCTGACGCTCTGGATACTGATGAAGAGGAAGAAACAGAAGAAGACGCCGACGCAGAGAAAACTGCTGATACCGAAAAAGAAGTAGAGAAGGCCTAATGGCACAAATGGGTCGTCTTGGGTATAGCAAAGAAGCGGTAGAAGGGGTAAAATAGGTTATCTATAACGTAATTTGATTTCTTCTATATGTACTTGAACAAAGCAATGATTTACGGGAATCTGACCCGCGATCCAGAACTCAAAGCGCTCCCTAGTGGTATGAACGTTTGTTCATTCTCACTAGCGACCAACCGTGTCTACAACGACCGTGACGGTAACCGGCAAGAAGCCGCTGACTATCACAACATTGTTGTATTTGGAAAGCAGGCCGATAACTGTGCTAAATACCTCACTAAAGGTAGCGGAACCTACGTCGAAGGCCGACTCCAGACCCGAAGTTGGGACAAAGATGGTCAGAAACAGTACCGTACTGAAGTCGTAGCCGACCGAGTTCAATTTGGTCCAAAGAACAGTGGTGAGAGTGGAGGAGGAGCCGGAGCTCCAACTAGCGGCAGTCAAAGCTCAGGTGCACCAGCTGCCAAAGCCGATGCAGATGAAGGTAAAGCTCCAGCGATGCCGGATTATCCAGATGAGGAGATCAACCCAGAAGACATCCCATTTTAGCCAATAAATTAGCAGACAGCTGCGTTATCGCTTCGGAAATAAAACTCACTGGACTATACGTCCCATTTTGTCTTATTTCCTCGCTCTGCCTTGCTCTCTACTAATTTCTCCGTCTAAAATCTGAACGAACAATTATTAATCCATTGTAACTATTTGTCCTGTTCCAGGAATCTGCTCTAGGAAATGAGCAGATTCGGAACTAAGTTCAAAATAATCGTTACACTCATTTTTTCACTTAACTATGGAAACAGAAGTAAAACAAAGTGCTCCAGCCAACCACGTTGATTACAAAGACATCAATCGACTGGACAAGAACGTCAACCCACACGCCCGAATGAATAGTCGAAAGCGAACCGGTCTCTCAGCCAAAGGGCAGCGAAACTTCGCCAAAGCTATCAAACGAGCACGGTTTATGGCTCTTATGCCGTACATCCAGCGATAATTGCAATCAAACGCAATCCACAAAAAGCAACTACACGGTTGCTTTTTTGCTTTTAAATGTTATAATATAAAAGATATATAAGTTCGTTAGAAAGTAGGGGGAACTTATGGCATACTTAGTAGTAGCAGTAATTTCAGGGTCATTCGGCACGACCCTTGAGTGGATGTCTGGAGACTATACGATTGGATCCTTAATATTGGCGTACGTGGGATACGGCTGTATTGGAACGGCTTTCCTGGGGATTTTGGAAGTGATGTTCAGTAAATAAGATAGTACCTGTCAAAAAAGACTAACAAAAGCCGCCGGTATGAACCAGGCGGCTTTTTTCTATATCACTACGCCTTCTCAACTCGCTCGGTGTAATCGCTACTTTCGGTGTTCACAGCGATCAGATCACCATTATTGATGAATTGCGGCACTTGGACCACTAATCCAGTAGTGAGGGTAGCGTCCTTGGTGGCACCACTTGAGGTGTTGCCTTTGACCGCGTCGGCGGTTTCTTTTACTCGCAGTTCCACTTTGATCGGGACGTTGATCGACATAATTTTGTCATCAAACAAAAGCGCATCAACTTCGCTGTTGTCGTTGACAAACTTAGTCATGTCGCCGATTACATCATTCCCTAGACTAAAGCGATTTTTAGGATCGTTTACATCACAGAACCAAGACTCACCCCGGTTGGTGTACAGGTACTTGATGGCCTTTTTTTCTAGGTAAGCATCCTCAAGCACATCTGACTGATGGAAAGTTCGTTCGATTACGTTGCCGTTACGTAAGTTTTTCATCCGGACGTTGTTGCTGGCTTTTTGCCGGTCCTTTTTAGCGATGCTATTTGAGAGCACCAAGTACGGGTCACCGTCCATAGTGACGGTTTTTTTAACAGTGATTTCGTTGTATAGGACTTTAGCCATTGAATGAAGAAATGAGTGTAACGATTATTCTGAATTTACGTCCCGATTTGTTCTGCCCTTGGGCAAATCGCTGGACGCACCTACGTATATAATCGCTGCTTGTGTTTGTAATGCGGCAGTATCATAGCAAATTACCGCTTGAAAGGGAATGTCCGCAACTTCTCACCTCGACAATCAGTGATACAGTATACCTATGCTAGGACTCACAACCACCGATAACGCTGGCGAGCTGTCAGACGAAGAGATTTTGCTGCGCAGTCAGTCGCAACCTTGGCTATTCCGGGTGCTCGTTGATCGCTATGAAGCGGCCTTTTTACGCAAGGCGCGGACGATTGTGTTCAATCCGCTCGATGCCGAAGAGATCGTGCAAGACGCCTTTACCAAAATTTACGTGCATGCAGCTAAATTTAGTCCCCAAGAGGGAGCCAAATTTTCTTCCTGGGCGTATCGGATACTCATGAACACCGCCTTTACTAGGTACCAAAAGCTGATTAAAGAAGGCCAGCGCTTTAGTAATATTGATCCCGAATTCGAACAGTTCATTGGCGAACAAAAAGAACACAGTGGATTCGAAACTAGACGAGACGGGATTGACCGCATATTGGTCAAGCTGCCAGGCCATTTTGCCTATGTGCTTCGCCTGCATTACCTCGAACGATGGAGCCATCAGCAAATAGCCGAGGACACCGGTGAAAATGTCGGGACCGTCAAAGCCCGCATCCACCGGGCCAAGGCCGCCTTTCGCAAAGAGAGCAAGGGCCTGGAGAGCGATTTACTCTCGTAACTTAATTACAGCTAGTGTAGTAACAATAAGTACCATGTCAAATCAAACCAATCTACAAAAACAAATCATGCGCCGTATCTATATGAGCTACGCGTTGTCCTATACCGAGCAACCACTGTTGTGGTTTGGGTTAGTGCTTGGCGGGGCAGTAGCGCTACTTGGTCGCTGGACCCACGTAGCTAGTATTATCGATAATACCTTGTCGACCCCGCTCGGGCAGGTGCCCGCTTATATTACTGACTCGTTTATGGCAGCAATTGCGCGTGGTGAACTTGGAACTGTGCTGGTGATTCTGACTATCGCTAGTATGTCGGCGCTCGTGATCTGGCAGCTAGCCCAGCTGCGACTCTGGCATGCACCGCGTATAGCATAAGGAGATAGACAAAACAGCGGCCCTGCGGGCCGCTGTTTTACTATATTTTGTGAATTACTTATCTTCTTTGTCTTCCTTCAGTGCCTTGCGGATATTCTTAAGGAGTTCGTTGGTGAGCTTTTTGTCGCCTTGCAAGGTCTTTCGAGCTGCGTCATAACCACGACCTAGTTTGACGATACTTGATTCATCACCACCAGGGGGAGTGTAACTATAGCTGGCGCCAGCTTTGGCCACCATTTTGAATTTCTCACCGAGCGCCAATAGTTCACCAGCCCGACTGATTCCTTCTCCGTAGATGAGGTCGAACTCAGTGGTTCTAAATGGGGAAGCGACCTTGTTCTTGACCACTTTGACCCGGTGTCGACCACCGACCACTTCGTCACCTTTCTTGATCTGGGCAATCCGACGGATATCAAGCCGGACAGACGTATAGAATTTAAGCGCCTTTCCTCCTGGGGTAGTCTCTGGGTTACCAAACATCACCCCGACCTGCATCCGGATTTGGTTGATAAAGATCACCACAGTTTTACTTTTGGCGACGATTCCAGTGAGCTTACGCAACGCCTGACTCATCAGACGCGCTTGCTTACCCACGTGGTGGGCTCCCATTTCACCTTCGATCTCGTCACGTGGGGTAAGGGCCGCTACCGAGTCGATCACAATCACGTCTAGTTTCCCCGAACGCACCAACGATTCCACGATTTCAAGCGCTTGCTCACCGTTGTCCGGTTGTGAGATCAGTAGCTCATCAAGTTTTACCCCTAGATTGCCAGCGTATACCGGGTCCATAGCGTGCTCAGCATCGATAAAGGCACAGATTCCACCCTCTTTTTGGGCTTCTGCCACGGTGTGCAAAGCCAAGGTACTCTTACCAGAAGACTCTGGTCCATAGATCTCAATGATTCGACCGCGAGGGAAGCCACCGATACCAAGCGCATCATCGAGCCCAATCGAGCCAGTCGAGACCGATTCAATATCAACGTGCTTGGTCTCATCGAGGGTCATGATCGAGTCATCCCCGAACTTAGTCTTGATGCTACGCAGGGTCTCGAGGATTTCGCTGCCGCTTTTATCTTTTTTACTTTCAATTGTTTCTTTGGGAACAGATTTTTTAACGGTCGTTTTTTTGGTTGCCATAATTGGGTTGCTTAGGTTACTTAGTTAATGAAAGAAGAAGGGGTGTACACAAAGGTACGAGTAACGGTAGTTGTTCGACCGTACCTATCTTCGGCTGTTAAGGTGGTTACAGTATACCCGTTTTCGAGAATCACTGCAGTAGTGAACTCGCCCTTAGGATTGGTGAATATTGGTCGACCATTGAGTTGCAGCCGAGAAATGTTGGTCGCAGTGCCCTGTAGTTCAATCTGACGGGTATTCTGTCGAACGTCCAGCTCTGTTGTCATGCTGATCTGTGGTCCAGTGATCAAAAACCGGGCTTGGTAGGATACATATACCACCAGTGCACCAATCCCGATCAGTACCAAACTGGCTTTAATCAATGAGCGAAATGAAATCCCGTAGGGCATGTTAGTTGTTTTGACGCTCTAGGGCATCAATTTCTTCGTCAGTTATTTCAGAATCATCACCCTGCGAGAGGATCTCACGGGCTTTTGAACCATCCTGCGGGCCGATAACGCCTTTCTCTTCGAGTAAGTCCATTAGTCGAGCTGCTCTGGAGTATCCCACCCGTAGCTTCCGCTGGATATACGAGGTCGACGCTTTACCAGCTTCGATCACGGCGATACGGGCATCGTCATACAGTTCGTCGTCTGCCTCATCATTGTTGGTAAATGAGCTAAACATCGCATCGGCTGATCCACCGACTTGCTCATCGAGGTCGAGTTGATCGAGCAGGTCAGCGTCTTGTTTCTTGAGGTAATCCACCACTTTTTTGATCTCTTCTTCTGACACAAACGGTGATTGTAGCCGTATCGGTCGTGGGTTGTCAGAGCTGAGGTACAGCATGTCACCCACCCCAAGCAACTGCTCAGCGCCGACCTGGTCGATAATGGTCCGTGAGTCGACTTGTGACGCCACGGCCATGGCGATACGGGTAGGGATGTTGGCCTTGATGGTACCAGTAATAACGTTCACCGATGGTCGCTGGGTCGCGAGGATTAGGTGAATCCCGATCGCACGTGACATTTGAGCCAACCGGACGATCATACCTTCGAGCTCCCGCGGGTAGGCTTGCATGAGGTCATTCAACTCATCGAGAATAATCACGATGTACGGCATAGCCTCTGGCAAGGTGTCTCTGGTTTCTTGGTCTTCTCCGTCCTCGACCCACTGGTTTTTGGCCGGGTTGTACACGTTTTTGTGGTACGACGCAATATTTTGCACTTGCTCGTTCTGCAGCACGTCGTACCGTCGCTCCATTTCCTTAACCGCCCAAGACAGCGCGCGGATGGCTTTTTTGGCATCAGTAATCACCGGGGTAAGTAGATGGGGTACTTTGTTGTACAGGGTAAGTTCCACCCGTTTAGGGTCAACCAAGATAAACCGCAGCTGCTCCGGAGAGTTTCGCATTAGTAGAGAAATGATGATGTTTTGGATCGTCACCGACTTTCCTGACCCGGTAGTACCAGCGATCAGACCGTGTGGCATCTTTGCAATGTTAGAAAAGTGCACGTGCCCGGTTACATCCTTCCCGAGTGCCACAATCAGTGGATGCGGTGAATCCGTATATTCTGGGGTAGAGAGCATCGAAGATAGCGCCACTGTCGCTCGCACTTCGTTTGGTACTTCGATCCCTACCAGCGCCTTGCCTGGGATCGGGGCTTCGATTCGAATCGAGCTGGCTTTGAGCGCTAGCTGTAGCTCTTGCCGCAGACCAGCAATTTTAGCGATTCGAACCCCTTGAGCTGGTTTCAGCGAATATCGACTGACAGTTGGTCCACTTTCAACTGCATCCATTTCAACGTTAATCCCAAAGTCACGCAGCGTTCGCTTGATCGTGTTGGCGTTGGCCTTGACGTCACCAATCTGCGCTTTACCTTTTTCTTTATTCAGTAAGCTGATCGGTGGTGGGGTGTAGGTACCTTTAAAGTGCTTCACGACAATCTCTCCAGCCGGCGCAGCTTTGGCGACGCTTGCTGTCATTTTTTGTCTCATCGCAGCCAGGCCCTTTGGAGCGGCAGCGGTTTCATCATCCTCGTCTGCATCATCGTCACTGGGTTCTTCTGGAGGCAGATCAAACGCATCAAGGTCACTGTCGTCATCCACCGGCTTCGCATCCTTGTTGCGCTTAGGGAGTCGCAGCCCAGTATTAAATAGTAGGAAAAAGGCAATCAAAATTGCACCGCCAGTTAGAACCCGAGCCAACCCGAGTGCGAATAGGGCATTGAGTGGCTCCGCAAACAACCACCCCAGCCACCCACCCAGACGCGCCTCAGGATCATACAAATGAAAGGCACCCAGCGCCGCCACAAACAACAACAGTGTCCCAGCTTTCTTTGATCCACTGATTTCTTGATCGGACTCTTTGGGGTTGAGTAGTACGAAAATATAGACGATACATATAATAGGAGCCAACCAAGCCCCAGCGCCAAACATTGCCGTAAGCGCTGCCGCGGTATACCCACCAGCTGGTCCAGCGGTATCAAGTAGCGAGAACAAAAAGAAGACCGCAATTACTCCAAACACCACCGCCCAGATCGCTTGCCTAGCGTGGGGTGAGAGGTCTTCAAACCGAGAGGGTTTGTCTTGTTTTATTTTTTTCTTTTTGCGAGCCATGGAATGTCGAGCCTTATATATGTGTAACAACTTATTTTATCACGGCTCGCGCGGTTACGGGTAAGGGTCAAAGACCTTGCAAAGTTTGAAAATGTCCTTATAGTGCATAGTATAAGACAGATTATCAGACACGTAACAGACAGACACATGCAAAACTATAAAGACAATGTAATAGACATTAAAAGACTATCGGACGACGTCGAGTACTATAATAATGTCTTTAAGAAAGTAGAAAAGATTGTGTCCGTTTTATTCTATATATTGTCCTACGTAGATACAAAAGACACCTCTGTCTCTATGTCCGATACACTCAAAAAAGAGTCTTTTAAGTTGCACGAACTGTCCTTGAATGCCTTGCACGCATTACCAGACAGTCAAACAGACAGTATGCAATCTGTCCGTTACCAGCTGATCACCATCGACAGTACTGTGAGGGTCGCCGAAGCTGGGCGAGTTATCGCGGCTGATCTGGCCCAACTACTGACCGAACAGATCGATGTCGTACAACGGTACCTGGGTAATCATTATCTGCAGTCGACTGGACTATCGGTCAAAGAACTACACGAAGTTGCCATCTCTACTTCAACGCCAGCCAGCAACTCGTCAAACACTACCGCCAAGTCAGCACCCACCAAGCGTGCTCGCCGGGTCCAAGTCCCAGCCGGAGACATCAGTTCAGACGCCTACATGGTTTATAGTCAACTCACGGACAGAGCCGAACGAATTAAGACAGTCCTTGAAGCCAAGCCGCAAGCGACAGTCAAAGACGTAGCAGAGATCATCACGGACGTCAGTGAAAAGACAATCCAACGTGAACTAAATAGTCTCATAGAAAAAGGACAAGTACTTAGAGAAGGAGAAAGACGTTGGTCTAAATACTCCGTAGTAAAGGACTAGTTCTCTAAGACTGTCTCACAGACACACGAGGACTGGTAATTGATCGCCCGAGTAATTGTCCTTAACTTATAGAGATACATTAGATAGGGTGATAGGGACATCCGTTCAATAGATAGATACGCAACGTCGCTCGACACCCAAGCAGAGCCCCTACTTGACAAGTCGAAAATCTGTTTCCATCCTTGCGCTGATGTAAAGATTGCTGTGGTCGGTCGTCATCTACAGCAGACCAGACACTACCTTTGTGACGGTAATACCAGCATGAGATTCCTCATGTCCACAGTAAACTTGCTTTACTAATGGTACATAGTTGCTATAGTGTTGGGTATGCGCGTTGGCGCTTTTTTCTTACAAGGAAAGAGACGAGCCACGTGGAGGTAATTGAAAACGTTGCACGCGAGAGCAGCAACCACATATCAATTAAACAAACTACCGACTAGCCTTTTTCTGATAGCCAACCGCCTGCCCGAAACTCAGTTTGAAATTACAGCCAAGCATCTACTCTTCGGGGTAGGTGTGTGGTGATATGAGCAATTGGATTGATACTCCGATTGTGAATATGAATTAATTCATATTATTAGATATCAAGTTATCCAAGCCTTTATTAGTTTGGATAACACCCGTCACTAACGACGGTAAACATTAAAGTTATTATATGACTCTTACAAAAGACATTACTGCTAAGTTCGCTGTTGCGGCTGTAGCAGTTGCTATGATCTTTTCTGCCTACGCTCCAGCAGCGCAAGCGCAGACTACAGAAGATCTACAGCAAATGATCAACGACCTACTTGAACAAGTAGCACAGCTACAAATGCAAGCAGGAGGTGACGTATCTGCACCAGCAGGCGCACCAACAGTGTGCCCATACACATGGACACGAGACCTAACTATGGGATCAGAAGGAGCTGACGTTATGAAGCTACAACAGTTTCTTAACTCATACCCAGACTTGCGTGTAGCAATGGCTGGTTCAGCTGGATCTGCTGGAATGGAAACTATGTACTACGGACCAGCTACAGCAGCTGCCGTTTCAAAGATGCAAGTTATGTTCCGAGCGGAAGTACTAACACCTAACGGTCTAGTGAATCCAACTGGTTACTTCGGACCATCTTCACGATCTAAAGCTAACGACCTATGTGTTGCTGACGCAACTCCAGTGGAAGTAGACGAAGCTGAAGAAGGAGCTGAAGAAGAAGCTGAAGAAGAAATGGACATGACTCTAGGAGGTGAAGCTTCACTAGACAACTTCGAACTAGAAGATGGTGAGTCAACTATCGAAGAAGGAGACGAAGATGTTGAAATTGGTGAAATCACAGTTGAATTCACAAACGGAGACGCTGAAATCTCACGAATCGACGTAACTCTACAAGCATCTGGCGCAGACGCATGGGACGCATTTGACACTATCTCTCTATGGGTAGATGGTGACATGATCGCTGAAATGGATGCATCTGACGAAGATGACTACCTAGACGAAGATACTGGTGAACTACGATTCTCAAACCTTGGCCTAATCGCTATGGAAGATGAAGAGATGACTATCATCGTTGGAGCATCAGTACAAAACAATCTTGACGCTGACGAGTTGACTGACTGGAACCTAGAAGTTTCATCAATGCGATTCTTTGACGCTGACGGAGTTGCTACAACTGAAGCTGACCCTGCTAACACAGACGTATCTTCATTCGAAATCGAAGAAGCTGGTGAGAACGAAGAATTGAACATTTCACTTTCTTCATCAAACCCAGATTCAGCTGACATCATCGTAGACGTTGATTCAGATACTGATGATGTAACAATCATGGTGGCTGATATCGAAGCTGAAGACAACGATATCGAACTAAACAAAATCGTAGTTCTTGTTGATACAGGAGCTGCTTCTACAACAAAGGTTGTAGATGATATTCGACTAGTTATCGACGGTGAGTCATTCGATGCTGAAAGTATCCTAGGAACAGCAGTAGTTGCTCCAACTACAATGAACTCACGATTTGCCAACGTTTCAGGTACTGCCGTATGGTACGTATTTGACATCGACGGTGACATCGTTATCGACGAAGACGATGAGCAAGCGATGGAAGTGGTTGTTGACTTCAACGATACAGATGAAGTTCCTAACCTAAACTACGCAAACGGAACAATCATCTCAGCAACAGTTGGCTCAACAGAGCTCCTATACTGGGAAGCAGAAGGTGCTGATGATCTAGAACACGGTGTGGGTGCTGATCCACAACAGTTCAGTGGTACAGCAAACGGTGAAGATCACCTACTAGTTGCTGAAGGAATTGTCCTTCCACTTGACGGTGTAGAAACTTCAACTGATACTCAAGGTGATAACGACCAAACTGGTATCTTCACAATTGAGTTTGAAGTAACTGCTGTAGAAGATGACTTCTACATCACTGACCTTGTTACAGCTTCTACATCTGCTGTAGAAGGAATTGCATACCGACTTGGTGGACCATCAGGATTCGTTGCAACAACTTCAGGAGTTCTTTCATCAACAGCTGATGAAGATACAGAAGGTGTATTCACAGTAAATGAAGGAGAAACTGAAACATTCACAATGACTGTTACAGTTGACACTGACACAACTGGACAACACCGAGTTACACTTACTGAAGTGAACTTCAGTGCTAACGTGAACGGAACAAGTGACATTGAGGTATACATTCCAACACCTGCACAAGACTTCCGAACATCTTTCCGAAACATCAACGCTAACTAAGTAATTAGTTATCTTGATGCGAACGTAATTGTTCTTGTCTAAACAAAAAGCCCCTTCGGGGGCTTTTTGTGTGCTTCAGTTCAAAGTTAACTAAGTTTGTACCCCATTAGTTAATAACTCCGAAGACCGGGACTTCGGAGAATCCAGGATTGAGAACTCCGAAGACCGGGACTCCGGGGAACCCAAAATTCTACACGAATCACTAACTAATCCCGCAGAATCTATCAGATTCTGCGGGATTTTGTGATTTGATACAAATGACATTACCCTGTAATATACTGGGTATATGAATACATTTGCTTTGAAGTTAGGGGGATTATTGGCGTTAGTAGTACT
>Ga0306910_1000115_pt1 | contig 51116 bp, 43 predicted proteins | sample AntRauMFilla2698_FD_190438 | JGI IMG/M metagenome (GOLD analysis project Ga0306910, IMG submission 190438) | Saline lake microbial communities from Rauer Islands, Antarctica - Metagenome Filla 2 #698 (v2) (version 2) | ecosystem: Environmental > Aquatic > Non-marine Saline and Alkaline > Saline ... | reverse complement strand
AAATGTACTTTTTGTTTCTAACCATCAAACTTATTTTGCAGATGTAGTTGCTATGTATCATGTTTTTAATGCCTCACTGAGTGGTAGAGTCGATAATATCAAAAATGTTGGATACTTGTGGGATCCAAAACTAAATATCTATTATGTAGCTGCTGCAGAAACTATGAAAAAAGGTTTACTACCAAAAGTTCTTGCATATGCAGGTTCTGTAAGTATAGATAGAACTTGGAGAGCAGACGGTAAAAGTGTGAACCGTCAGGTTAAAATGAGCGATATATCCAATATAGGAATGGCTCTAGATGATGGATGGGTTATAACCTTTCCCCAAGGAACTACAAAACCCTGGAAACCTATTAGAAAAGGGACAGCTTTTATTATTAAAAAATATAAACCCATTGTTGTTCCCATTGTTATAGATGGTTTCAGACGATCATTTGATAAAAAAGGTATTCGTATCAAAAAGAGGAATATTCTCCAATCTATGGTGATTAAGGAGCCACTTGAAATTGATTATGAAAATGAAGAGATAGAAAGCATCATTGAAAAGATTGAATATGCCATCGAGCAACATCCAACTTTTCTGAAAGTCATTCCTGAAAGTGAAATAAAAGCTCATGAATCTCTTAATGAGCAAAGGCGCTACAGTTCAGATTATAAAGCCGAAAAAACACCAAAGAATAAGGACAAGAAAAATCAAAAGGAGAGTTAAATCTTAACTAAAGTCCTTTTTCAAATTTGATAGCGTTTAGTTTGACTTTATCTTTAAACAAAACTAAATACTATGAAAACCTTAAGTTTTAATAATAATGATCAAATTGATACCATCGGACTTGGAACCTGGAAGTCTGAACCCGGTAAAGTCAAAAAAGCAGTCAAATATGCTCTCACTATAGGTTACAGACACATAGATTGTGCAGCAGTTTATGGTAACGAAAAAGAGGTTGGAGAAGCACTGAAGGAAATATTTGATGAAGGAAACATCAAAAGAAGCGATGTTTTTATTACATCAAAACTTTGGAACAATGCTCACCGCAAAGAAGATGTCAAGCCAGCTTTGGAACAAACTCTTAAAGATTTACAACTCGATTATCTGGATTTATATCTTATGCACTGGCCGGTAGCTTTTAAATCTGGATTGGAAGGGTTCCCAGAGTCAGATGAGGATTACCTGTCGCTTGAAGAAGTCCCTCTCAAGGAAACCTGGGAAGCTATGGTCGATTTGAAAAAGGACAACTTAGTAAGCCATGTAGGAGTGTCCAATTTTAGTGAGAAAAAGTTAAGTGATTTGATGGAACAAACTGATTTTGTGCCAGAAATGAATCAAATAGAATCTCATCCTTACTTACACCAACACGAATTGATTAAGTTTTGTCAGGATAACGGTATTCTTGTCACAGCCTATTCGCCATTGGGAAGCCAGGATAGAACAGAGCAAATGAAAGCAGATGATGAGCCTACTTTACTGGATAATGAGGTAGTAAATGCTATCGCAGATAAGCACGATGCGTCACCAGCACAAGTGCTTATACAATTTCATGCGGAACGAAATGTGATCACCATTCCAAAATCAACCAATGAGGAAAGGATCGAACAAAATTTTAAAAGCCAAGATGTGAATTTAGATGCTGATGATATGAAGAAATTCAGCGAAATAAATAAACATTACAGATACGTCAATGGTAAATTCTTTGAAACTTCAGATGGCAAATATTCCAATGTGTTTGATGAATAATATTCCTAAATAGTAGACAGAATTCATCAATTAAACAAAATGCAGTAAGTTAAAACTTACTGCATTTTTATTTTTTAGAACCCACCACGAAAAACAGTAAACAAAAAACTAGTTTACCATCCATGAACAGAAGTGCCTTCCTGAAAAGATGCAAGGATTTTTCCTTCATAATCCAAAAGGTCAGACCATTTTTGGTTGACTTCTTCTACATCGTGATACTGTCGTGCAAATTTCAAAAACATAGTGTAATGATTCGCTTCACTTATCATCAACTTTCGGTAGAAACGTCTTAATTTTTCGTCATTCAATTCTTCAGATAACAATCTGAACCGTTCACAACTTCTAGCTTCAATCAAGGCCGCGTAAAGCAAACGATGAGCAAGTTGAGTTTGTCTGCTACCACCTTTAGGGAAAAAAGTGACCAGTTTTGCTACGTAATTATCTTTGCGATCTCTACCCAGTGGGATATTCTTTTCTTTCAATAAATCATGAACCATTTTAAAATGACTCATTTCTTCCTGTACCAATTCCGTCATAGCCGTTACAAGTTCAGTATATTCAGGAAAAGAAACAATCAATGAAATAGCAGTAGATGCCGCTTTCTGTTCACAGTAAGCATGATCGATTAAGATCTCATCAATATTTTTTTCAGCAATATTGGCCCATCTTGGGTCTGTAGGTAATTTTAGTCCAAGCATAATTATATATCTAGGTCAAATGTTGTTCTTAACAATTCCAAATTTGGATTTTTTTCCCTTAATTTTTCAAATTTCTCTCGGGGAGTGTACACATATTTCTTTTCAGACTTATCGTTAACAGAGATCTCAAGACTTATCGAGGTGTTTTGCAATTTATTCTTCAAAAACCTCATTAATTCACCCTGATCTTGAATCAAATTCAATTTCATGGATTCATTGGGAAGTTCCAGCTTTATAATATGTACATCGAGTTTTGGTTTTGAAGTTCCCATTACAGACGCCACAATTTTACTTCCATTATCACTCAATACCTGCATATAATTATTCCAAGCGTTGAGCATGTCTTCTTCGGTAAATTTGGCCGTTAATTTTTCTTCTTCGGGCTTATCTTTCGTCTGCTGTTCCTTAAGTCGTTTTTTTTCCTGTATGCTTTTTATGGACAAACCATTCAACTTTTTAGGGAGGTTGTTAAGCAAAGGTTCTATTTTTTCCCGAGGTTCTTCAGCTATTTGTTTTTCTTCTGATTTTGCCTCCGTTGGCTTAATGATTTCAGTTGGTGAGCTTTCAGCTTCAGTTGACTTTAGGTCTACGTCCTGAGATAGAGAAGAATCCAAGTTTTTTTCTTCAGGTTGAATTTCATGTACTTCTGAAGATTTTTCTGCAGTGACTTTATCAACAGTGGAGTTAGAAAAACCAGTGGAAGCACTTTTAACTTCCTCTGGACTTAAGATGTGGTGTTTAGTCTTTTTTTTTTCGGGTGAATTTGGATCGGTAAGCGAAGCCAGTTTCATCAAACAAAGCTCAACGTGTAAACGCTGATTTTGACTCAATTTGTAGTTGAAATCACAGGAATTGGCCAAATCGATGCCTTCCTGCAAAAAGGTATAAGAAGTCGCTCGCGACTGCTCAAAATATTTGGTTTTGGTGCGCTCACCAACTTCAAGCAAAGCAATCGTCTGCTGGTTTTTAGAAACCATCAAGTCTCTGAAGTGAGAAGCTAATCCAGCAATAAAATGCTGTCCATCAAATCCTTTCGCCAGAATTTCATTAAAATAAATCAAAGCTTCTGGAATGTTATTTTCAAGCAACAAATCTGTCGTTCTAAAAAAGGTTTCGTAGTCTAAAACGTTTAGGTTTTCAGTGACGGCCTCTCTGGTCAAATTGTTCCCGCTAAAACTAACCACTCTATCGTATGTCGATAAAGCATCACGCATGGCTCCATCAGCTTTCTGCGCTATAATGTGCAATGCATCTTCATCTGCATTCACACTCTCTTTGTCAGCAATTTTAGCTAGATGTTCTTTGATGTCACCAACGGTAATTCGTTTAAAATCGAATATTTGACACCGTGATAAAATCGTTGGTATGATTTTATGCTTTTCGGTAGTTGCTAGTATAAAAATAGCGTGTTTAGGCGGTTCTTCAAGAGTTTTTAAAAACGCATTAAAGGCCGCTTGGGAGAGCATATGTACCTCATCAATAATGTAAACTTTATATTTTCCAGTTTGAGGAGGAATTCTTACCTGGTCGGTAAGACTTCTAATGTCATCGACAGAATTATTAGAAGCCGCATCCAATTCAAAAATATTGAAAGCAAAATCTGTAGTCTCATCATCAGTAGCTTGCTGATTAATTTTCTTAGCTAGGATTCGAGCACAAGAAGTTTTGCCAACACCACGAGGTCCAGTAAACAAAAGAGCCTGAGCCAAATGATCATTGTCTATGGCATTGAGCAAAGTATTGGTGATGGCTTTCTGTCCAACAACGTCATCAAAAGTTTCGGGTCTGTATTTTCTAGCAGAGACAATGAAATGTTCCATGACACAAATATAGTTTTATGAAATTTATACTGCAAAGCTAGTTTGAATTTAATTTGAAATAGAAACTTCTGGCTTTTGAAAAGCCTTCTCAATTTTATCATCGGCCAATTCTTTTTCTTCAGTGCTAGATTCATGACCTTCATGTTGAGTTTCGGCTTTTGTATTGAGTTCCAGTTTAGCGTATATGGGAAAATGATCGGACCCTATTTCAGATAAGACTTGAATTTTATTGAGGCTAAAATCTTCGCTATGGAAAAGGTGATCCAGCGGCCATCTTAAAAGTTTATGCTGCGCATGAAAAGTACTGAAGCGTCCTCGTCCTATCCTTGGGTCCAATAATCCACTTATTTTTCTAAATAATAATGTACTTTTAGACCAAGCGACATCGTTTAAATCTCCAAAAACAAGAACAGGCTCATTTAATTCTTTGACGCGTTTTGCAACCAAAAGCAATTCTGCATCTCGGTTGGTCGACGTTTTGGCTTCTGTAGGACTGGGCGGTTTGGGATGTAATGCAAAAATTTTGATTCTATGCTGTTTATCTATGCGGAGATAAGCCTCAATGGAAGGAATATGTTCTTTAACGAAATAGTGGATTTGTACATCTTCCAATTCTAGTTTAGAATAGAGATGCATTCCATATAAATTGTCTTGTGGAAGCTTTACTGTATAGGGATACTTTTCTTCTATTGGCTTTAATTTTTTTTCCCATTTTATATCACTTTCTAAAGTAAGTAATACATCGGGTTGATAGGTATCTATCCGACTCAGCAGTTTTTCGTAGTCTTGATTAGGCATCAAAACATTACTTGTTAAAAGACTTAAGCATATGGAGGAGTCAGTGGGAACAGTTCTGATGACCTCTTTTTTGAAAAATACAGTGTAGGGAATTATTTTTATACAATGAAAGATAATAGCTAGCGATACCATTACCGTACCTACCCACTGCATTATAGAATCAAAACTGAAGAAAAAAAGTCCGAAAAATAAGCCTAATAGGCTCAGCGTTAAAAGCTGAACTTTAGGAAAGTCGAATAATCGTACCACCCAATGATCTATCTTCAATAGGGTTATAAATGCGAACAAGCACATCAGAATTTGATAAATAGTAATAGTAATGACCATAATTGCTATTTATCATTTTTAGCAATAATCCATATAGCGTGAACTATGCCGGGGACAAAGCCTAAAAGAGTAAGCAAAATATTGAGCCAAAACGCTCCGCGTATCCCAACCGTAAGAAACACCCCAAGCGGTGGTAGGATAACGGCAAATATAATTCTAAGAATGCTCATAATTTAATTTGAAAGAGATGATTTATAGAGCACAAGATAGTAATTCATATTCACGAATTTTTATTTGATTCATAATTCAGTTGTGTTAACTTCAAATAATCTGTTTTGTTTAACTTTCAGCAAATTTCAAAATTATCTGAACTTATGAAAAAGACGTATTTGTTTTTATTATTAATATTTACTGTAGCAAGTACTTTTGCTCAAGGAACAATGTTGTTGAGACAACCTACTTTATCTGGTGAGAGTATTGTTTTTGTTTACGCCAACGATTTGTGGAAGGTTCCGCTGTCTGGAGGTGATGCTGAACGTTTAACGACTTATGAAGGCTACGAATCTTCACCTCATTTTTCAAATGACGGAAATTGGATAGCATTTACTGCACAGTATGACGGCAACATAGATGTTTATGTGATTCCTGTTGAAGGAGGAACACCTAAACGATTGACTTATCATCCTGGTGGTGATTTTGTACAAGGCTGGACGCCTTCTGGTGAAGTTTTATTTCGTACCGGAAGAACATCTCATCCGACTAAAACTTCTCAACTCTATACAGTCACAACTGAAGGTAGTTTTCCTAAGCCCTTGGTGGACATCAGAGCAGCTTATGGAGAGGTTTCTGAAGATGGGAATTACTTAGCTTACACGCCAATCACTTCTTGGGATCCGGAATGGAGAAACTACCGTGGCGGACAAGCCATGCCTATATGGATTCTGAACTTGAACACTCAAGAATTAACCAGAACGCCACAACTTGATAAAGAACGACATCTGGATCCTGTTTGGGTTGGAGAGAAAGTTTATTATTTATCCGAAAGAGATTATGTGAGTAACATCTGGAGTTATGATCTAAAGTCTCAGGAAGAAGAACAAATTACCTTTCATAAGAAATTTGATGTTAAGAGCTTAGATGCTTTTGGAGATCAAATTGTTTACGAGCAGGGAGGTTATTTACATACACTCGATACCCAGAATAAATCAGCTCAGCAATTGGAAATTAACGTGGCTGGAGATTTAAATTATAGTAGAGAAAGATGGGAAGATATAAGCTCAAGTAGCGTGAGTCATCCTAATCTTTCACCAAACGGTAAAAGAGCGGTCTTTGAGCATAGAGGAGATATTTTTACTTTTCCAAAAGAAGAAGGAAGCTGGAGAAACATTACGCAGAGTAGTGGGGTCGCCGATAGATTTCCTGTTTGGTCACCTCAGGGAGATAAAATAGCCTGGTTTTCGGATTCTAGTGGAGAATACCAGTTAGTAGTTGCCGATCAATATGGAGAAAATCAAAAAACTTTCGCTTTAGAAAATCCGACCTTTTATTTTACACCAGATTGGTCACCTGATGGCAAGTTAATCAGTTATACCGATACAGATTACAATTTATGGTATATCAATTTAGATAATGGAAAAGTAGAAAAAGTCGATACTGATGGTTTTGCACATCCCAACAGGACAATGAATCCGAATTGGTCTCCGGATAGTCGTTATATCACTTATGAAAAACAACAAAATAGCCACTTCAAAGCTATATTCATCTATGATACACAATCTGGAAAAACACACCAGGTTTCAGATTCTTTAGCGGATTCAACTTCGCCTCAATGGGATCAATCCGGAGAATATTTATACTTTCTGGCAAGTACAGATTATGGGCTGAACACTGGATGGTTGGATATGAGTTCTTATGATCCATCAGTAACAAGAACTTTGTATGCGGTGGTCTTAAGTGCTGATGGAAAAGCACCAAATTTGCCTAAAAGCGACGAAGAAGATGGCAAGAAAGCTGAGGATGAAGATGATAAGGATGAAAAAAGTAAAGACAAGAAGGATAAAAAAGAGGAGGCTGTTACTGTCAAAATTGATTTTGATAACATTCAAGATCGTTTAGTTTCTTTAAAATTACCAGCCAGGAATTATCAATTTATAAGAAGCTCTGAAACTTATAAATTATTCATTGCTGAATCAATCCCAAATCAAGAGGGATTGAAAGTTCATACGTATGATGTCAAAAAAGAAAAAGTCGAGGATTTTGAAGAGGGTGTAAGCCAAATGGTGCTTTCTAAAAACGGAAATTTTACACTTTTACAAAAAGCAGGAAGCTGGAGTATTTCTGATGCTAAAACTTCACCTAAGCCTGAAGATAAAATTTCAGTTTCTGCAAAAATGAATGTAATTCCAGAAAAGGAATATGCTCAAATATTCAAAGAAGGTTGGAGATTTATGCGTGATTTCCTTTACGTCGACAATGTTCACGGCGCTCCTTGGGATAAAGTGTACAGCTGGTATCAACCTTGGGTAAAACATGTACAGCACAGAACAGATTTGAATTATTTGGTTGATATTTTAAGTGGTGAAGTTGCCATTGGTCATTCTTATGTGTCTGGTGGCGATATGCCGGATATAGATAGAGTGCCTGTAGGTTTACTGGGAGCTGACTTTGAAATTGATAAGGGACGCTATAAGGTCAGTAAGATTTATGATGGAGAGAAATGGAATCCAGATATGGAAGCGCCTTTAGGTCTTACAGGACAAAACATTTCAGAGGGAGATTATATTCTGGAAGTGAATGGAAGAAGTATTACTGCAGCCGATAATATTTACGAACATTTCGCACAGACTGCTGGAAGAACAATATCTGTATTGGTGAATGATAAAGCTTCAGTAACTGGAGCAAAACGAGTTTATGTAAAGCCTGTGAGCAGTGAAAACGGACTTAGATACATAGACTGGGTAGAAAGCAACAGAAGAAAAGTGGATGAAATGTCCGATGGAAAGCTAGCCTATGTCTATATCCCGAATACAAGCCAGCCAGGATTCACAAGCTTCAATCGGTATTATTTTTCACAACAAAATAAGAAAGGAGTTATTTTAGATGAACGAAATAATGGTGGTGGTTCAGCTGCAGATTATATGATTGATATTATGACTCGCGAACCCATAGGCTATTTCAATAGTAAAGCAGGAGATAATCGTCCCTGGACATCGCCTTTGGCCGGAATTTGGGGACCAAAAGTGATGATCATCAACGAAAGAGCAGGCTCTGGTGGAGACTTACTACCCTACATGTTCAAAAAGAAAGACATTGGTCCTTTAGTGGGAACTCGTACCTGGGGTGGTCTTGTAGGAACCTGGGATACACCAAGATTTATTGATGGAGGTAGAATGGTAGCGCCAAGGGGTGGTTTTTATGATACTGAAGGAGAATGGGCTGTAGAAGGTGAAGGTGTTGCTCCCGATATTGAAGTCATAGATGAGCCAAAAGTATCACTTCAAGGCAGAGATGCTCAATTGGAACGCGCCGTAAAAGAAGCTTTGAAATTGCTAGAAACAGAAGAATTCAAAATGAAGCCTGAGCCTGAAGCTCCTGTGAGATGGAAGCGACCTGAGGGTTATGATAAAGATTAAATTATAATCATAAATTGTAAAAGACGAATCGCAGAAAAAACCTTTTTTGCGGTTCGTTTTTATTTATTCTAAATCTCTTTTAACATCACATAATTAGGGTTTGAGTGTTGCTCACTGATTTTAAAATCATGTTCACCAATACTTTTGAAACCACTTTTCTTATAAAACTTAAGTCCTTTTTCATTTTTAGTCCATACAAATAGCCAAAAAGCTTTCTGTAGATGTCTTTTAGCAATCTCTACGTTATGCTTCAGGAGGGCTTCGCCAAGACCAAGTCCGTAGAAGTCTTTTAAAAGATAAAGCCTTTCAAACTTGGCGATTGGTCTAATGTCAGAAAGAGGATGAGGTTGATCTAAAATAAGTTTGGAATATCCTGCCAGTTGGTTATCAAAATATATTTTATTGAAGTGAATATTAGAATTCTTAAGTGCTTTTGATAGTTCATTTATATTGAAATTAAAGTCCACATAATTTTCAATATCTGAAGCTTCGGCGCTGTGTCCGTGGGATTCAATAAATGTAGTCTTACTGAGTTCTGCTAATGATTCAACTTCAGAGGAACTTATGGCTTTTATACTTACCGACATCTTACAATTTTTCTGCAAATAAAAGCAATCACATTCAACTTGACTTTATATTTAAAGTTGAATTATCTTTGAAATTCAAGCTAACTTATATCAAAATCCAAAGAAATGATTTTTCATCATCTTAGAAATGCTACTTCGATTATTGAGACTCCAACTGATTTTATCTTGGTGGACCCAATGCTAGGAGATGTGGGGACTATTGAAGCCTTTACCAAAGAGCGTTTTCCTCCAAAACGTAATCCTTTAGTTGAATTGCCAAATGCTGAAACTTTGTTGGAAAAAACCACCCATGTTTTGATTTCTCACCAACATGCAGACCATCTGGATGAAGCAGGAATTGACTTCCTGAAAGAAAAACAACTTCCAGTTACTTGTAGTGTTTTGGATGCTAAAAATTTGAAAGATAAAGGACTCAAAGTCATTCAGGAATTGGAATATAATAAACCAGAAACTTTTTTAGGAGGAATTATAGAAGGAATTCCTGCTCAACATGGTTATGGAGAAGTTGCGGAGTTTATGGGGAATGTGATGGGATTTTATATGGAGTTGCCCAATGAGCCTAGTTTGTACTGGTCTTCGGATACTATTTTTACAGATGAGGTTGCCAAAGTATTGGTGGATTATACCCCTGACATCTCTGTAATTCCTTGTGGTTCTGCACAATTGGATCAATATGAACCTATCTTGATGACTATTGAAGATATTGTAAGATTTGTCAATCTGAATTTTGGAATAACCATTTGCAATCATCTTGAGGCTTTAAACCATTGTCCTACTAAACGCGCAAAACTAAAAACGAAATTCAAAGAGCAAAAGCTGTATCACAAAACCTGGATTCCAGACGATGGAGAGTCTAAAGACTTTTAAATGCATTATAAATCAATTTATTTTAAAACTATGAAATCTCTTTACATCATTCTATTCCTTTTGATATTCTCTTTTACCAACCATGCTCAGGACCTTTCAGGTCAATGGACTGGCCAATTGAACTTCGCAGGGACTTCACTGGATCTTAACTTCAGAATTTATAAAGATGAAGGAGGATATAAGTCTATGATCAGCTCTCCAGCTCAGAATCTTAATGATATGAAAACGACTTCCACCTCTTTTGTTGATTCCTTGTTGACGATCGAGATAGATCCTTTGAGGGCAAAATACCAGGGAAAGTTGTCAACAACAGATACTATTGCTGGAAACTTTGTTCAAAATGGAATGTCATTAAAACTGAACCTGACCCGGGGTGATACTAAATTGAAACGACCACAAGAGCCACTGCCACCATTTGATTATTATGTGGAAGATGTTGTTTTTAGAAATGAGAAAGACAGCATTAATTTGGCAGGTACACTGACACTTCCAAAAAAAGAAGGTCAATACCCAGTTGTGGTTCTGTTAAGCGGTAGCGGTCCACAGGATAGGAACAGCTTCATATTAGGACATAAACCCTTTTTACTTCTAGCACATGAGCTCACACAAAGTGGAGTAGGTGTTTTGAGATTTGATGAACGGGGAGTAGGAGAATCTGAAGGAAGATTTCAAGATGCAGAACTTTCCAATTTCATCGGTGATGTTACATCTGCTTTAGATTTCTTGAAAAGTAGACAAGAAGTAGATAAAGAAAAAATAGGTCTACTAGGTCACAGTATTGGGGGTATTATAGCGCCTCAGGTTGCTATTCAGGAAGATATTGCGTTTTTGCTTTTGTTGGCAGCACCAGCCGTAGATGGAGATAAATTGTTGCTAAAGCAAACTTCAGATTTACAAAAACTTAGAGGACTTAATGAAGCTCAAATTAAAAAAACAAAAGAGATCAATTCTGACATTTATAATTTTGTATTGTCAACAAATTCCGAAGGAGAGGAACTTAAACAAGAATTTATTCAATTCATGAAAGCTAATTATGCTGATGAAATGATGGAAAAAGAAATGATGGGATTGGTTGAGCAAATAACTTCTAAAGAGATTTTGATTCTTCTTAGAAATAAACCATCCGCATATTTGAATTTAGTGGATTGTCCGGTATTGGCTATCAACGGTGATAAGGATTTTCAGGTTTCCTCTAAAGAAAATCTTGCAGCCATTGAGTTGGAAATTAAAAAAGGAGGAAACACAAATATAGAAACCAAAGAGTTTGAAGGCCTAAATCATCTTTTTCAGGAAAGTGAAACCGGAGACAGTACAGAATACGGAATTATAGAACAAACCATGTCTCCACAAGTTTTGGAGTACATCAAAGGATGGCTAAAAAGGACTTTATAGTTGCAATTGTATGTTATTAATATGGCATAGAGTAACACGCGTTACATTCAAAAATTGGTTGGAGTAGTAATTTTGTAGAAATTAGATAACTACTTCTTAAAATTGAAAGCTTCTGCATTTTTAATTCTTTTTATCACATGCTTTGCCCTAGGTAATGCACAAAATGAAAGTGATCAAGAAACTCAATCCCAGCTTAAAAGTTATTTCAAAAACGCTGTTATAAACGGTAGAATACGAAACTTCACAATGGCTACCTATAACCAGGGTAGTCTACAGGACTATTCTACAAATGCAACTGGAGGTGTTATCAATTTTAAAACACTTGCATTTAAAGGGTTTCAGGCTGGCATTCAGGCGAGTTTTACATATAAAACCATCGGGAATGAGCTCGAAAGTATCGACCCAATTGTTGGTCGGGGTGATAAGTGGGAGTTTGAACTTTACGATGTGTTCAATAAAGGTCAATTCAATCATTTAGTTAGGTTAGATGAGCTTTATCTAAAGTATCAAGTAGGAAATTATTATGTATCCTACGGAAAGATTAAAACAGAATATACGAGAATCATAAATGCTAGTGATGGGCGGATGAATAGGTTTGCACATGCTGGTGCCTGGATGCATCTCAATTTTGATTCTCCTCACAGTTTGGACATGGGATGGCTCAACAGGGTTTCGCCAAGGTCATCATACGATTGGTTTGATTTTCAAGACGCATTTGGTCTTGTTAATCAAGGATTTCAACCCAATGGAGACGATGCAAATTATAGGAATTTCTATCCTAGTAAGGGCATCGCAGTTGTTAATTACGGGTTTGTAGGTAATAATCTAAATTTTCATTTTTATAATTTCCTTATCGACAAAATCAGTAACATTTCATGGTTTGAAGCAGACTTTACCTATCAATCCTATAAAATCGGTATTCAGTACTCACATTCCAGACCTTTAGATTATGGCGATCAACTCAACTATGTGAATAGATATTTACAACCCGACGAAGAGGCCAATGTTATAAGTTCAGAATTGATCTGGTTCAATTCAAATTGGAAAATTGGTGTAGCTTATACCCATGCCATGGATACAGGTAGGTTTTTATTTCCAAAAGAAATAGGCAGAGATAACTTCTACACGTCCATACCAAGATCGAGATTGGAAGGCCTTGGTGGAGTTGATGTATTTACTTTCAAAATAGATTATCATTCCCTCTCTCCGAATATGAAAATAGGCTTTAATTACCAAGACCTAAGTGGTGCAGAAGTAGGAGACTTTCATTTCAATAAGTATAATATAGACAGTACTAGACAATTCAACACCCAACTCACGTATAGCCCAAAGGGATTTTTTAAAGGATTAAGTTTTGAACTTTTGTGGGTTTATAGAGAAAACAAGAATGAGAAACAGCCTGAACTTTTCTTCAATAGAAGTAATTTCCATCAACTTAATTTTGTGACCAATTTTTATTTCTGAATTTGCTATTGCATAAATTAAGCAGTAAAGACCGTAAGCTTGAACTTTAAATTATCAATTAAATGGCATCTGGTAATAAAACATCAACTGAAAGAGCGGAATGAATTAAAAATAATTATTTCTTTTAATAAAAAAGATTATTTTAGAGAAGGTTTTAATGAAGAACAAAAGTATAGACGATAAATTTAGAGTAATATGAAAACAATTTTATTTGCAATCCTAGTTTTTTTGGCAAATTTCTGTTCAGGACAGTCGTTTCAAGGATCTTGGCAATTGACAAGTCTTAATGGAGAAAATGTCGTAGACAGAGAAGTCATTAAAATTGTAGTTGATAATTACTTTTCTATTGGTTCTAAAAGGTTAAATGATAATTCCTTTCTTGGAGGGGCAGGTGGAGAATATAAAATCCTTGGAGATACCCTAATCGAACAAAGAGATTTCGACACTTATGATGAGACTAAAATCAATCAAGTAAGAAACTACAAGATAAATTGGATCGATAATCAAAGAATTGAAATATCTGATCATGAACATACGAAAGTATGGAAAAAGCTTTCAGACCATAAAGACCAATTGAGTAGGAATTGGGTAATTACTGGAAGAGAGCGAGGCGGTAAAATGATGCAAATGAAGCCGCTTGCTAGACGTACTATCAAAATCTTAAACGGTGATCGTTTTCAATGGGCCGCTTTCAATTCTGATACAAAAACCTTAATGGCATCTGGAGGAGGAACTTATTCTGCTGAAGATGGAGTTTATGAGGAACACATCACCTTTTTTTCTAAAGATAAAAATAGAGTAGGCGATAGCCTTATTTTTGAATATGCTGTTATTGACGGCAAATGGCAACATAAAGGGAAAAGCTCCAAAGGCCAGCCAATCTTTGAAATTTGGTCTCCGTATTCAGAAGCATATCCAACTGAATTTTTGAAAAATTATTAGTAAAATTAAATTAAAATCTCTTTTTCTTATACTGAAAGTGTATTTCATAAAATTTTGATATCACAAATCTTTATTGTCTTTCATTGCCATGATTACATATTTATTTACATTTGTTTAACATTTAGTGAGCGGTCACTTATTCAAACAAAAATAAATGCAAGATGATATTCTTATCCATAAAATTCCTCATTCCCTTAAAAACTCTAAAATTTATGATGTAGTAGTAACCGATCTCGAAGGAAACTACGCTTATGTAAACGAAACTTTTAGGAATCGATTTTCCTTTATAACAGATGATTTCATTGGAAAACCTTCTTCAATAACAATGCATCCAGAGGAGGAGGCTAAAATGAAAGAACTTGTCCATAAATGTTTCGAATATCCTACCGAATGTTTTCCTATTGAGATTAGAAAGCCCTTAAGAGATGGGAAAGGATATAACTGGACGCAATGGGAATCTTCTATATTAAGAGATGACGAATTAAAACCCATTGGTTTACTGTGTGTTGGTTTTGATATTACCAGTCCTCAACACAATAATTTGAAATTAAAAGAATCTCAAACCAAATCCTTAAAAACTCTGGAAGCAATTCCAAACCCTTTACTCATCCTGTGTGAAGAAAGTAGAATATTACACGTTAACCATGAGTTTGAAGTTATTTTCGGGTATTCTACCTGTGAAATTATAGGTGAAAAAATAGAAGTTCTTTTTCAGAAGGAGAAAAAGAAGGATTATAACAAGCTATTCCGTCAATATATTGAGGATAGTGCAAAGAAAATGAGAGTAAACCATTTTCTGGATTTTGTTAATAAAAAAGGCGACCAGGTGACTGTAGGAATTAGCTTAAACAGCTTTTATGACAACGATAATATAAACATCATTGTTATTTTGGAAGATCTTACTACAGCCAAGCAAAATCAGGATATTATAGTGGATCAAAATACTGCACTCAAGAAGATTGCATGGAAACACTCTCATGAAATCAGGAAACCTGTAGCAAATATTTTAGGTTTATCAGATTTGTTTGATATTGAAAATCTAAAAAATGAAATCAATTCTGAAACTATCTTTTTTTTAAAAGAAGCAGCAAATGAGTTAGATTATGTAACCAGAAGCATAGTGGAGGAGGCTAACAAAACTGAGTATAATATTCAATTCAAAAAACACAGACGAAACTTATACTAAATATTTTCAGTTTATGAAGTTTAATTCAAGCTGTTTTTGAGTGTATGTTAAATCTATGAATTCATATTAATTAATGTATTCAATCCGTATTGTTAAATCTCCATCTAAATCGAATTTACACTTAGAAAATTTTGGCCTTCCAAATGACGTCAAATTTGATGCTCCTACAGGCTCTTTGGGTATACCAATAAAATTAGTATCCATTTCATTGTTGCCATTCAAGTCTTGAAAGATCGAAACGGCGTAGACACCCTTTTTTAGGTTTTTAAAAGTATATTCTGCAGTAGAACCAAATCCTGTTATTTGCCCAGTACTTACAGCCTTATCATTGTCGCTGGGAAAGCTTTCTTCATTGTCATGTAAAGAAAGGTATATGGTTCCTTTTTGTTCTTCAACGCCTTCGACAATCACTTTAAGACTAAATTCTTGTGCATGAATACCGAAACTTACCGCAAGTAACAAAAAACTAAAAATTAACTTCTTCATGATATTTTGATTTCAGTGATTATAATTAAATGTAATATTTAAAACTTGAAATTGGTTTAAGATTAAAACTACTTTGAATTATTTAACTTCAATTAAACCACTTAAGGCATACTTTATAGAAAATGAACTCAATTAAATATCACGGAGGTATTTTTATTTTGTTTTAAAACAAAAAAACCACATCTAACTGATGTGGTTTATGGTTTTAAAGTGATCGCGACAGGATTCGAACCTGTGACCGTCTGCTTAGAAGGCAGATGCTCTATCCAACTGAGCTACGCGACCTTTTTTGCGAGTGCAAAGATATAACTATTCTTCTTTTACACAACTAAATTCATTAAATAAATCAAATAAAAAAAGCCTCAAATCAATGAGGCTTTAATATTTCGAAATTATGAAATCTAACTATTTAGCTTCTTTCATTCCGTCTTCAATCATTCCAAAGAATTGATCAAGCTTAGGAAGAACAACTATTCTAGTTCTTCTGTTTTTAGCTTTACCAGCTGCAGTATCGTTGCTCGCTACTGGTATATACTCACCACGTCCAGCTGCAGTCATTCTTGCTGGATCTACATTGTATTCGTCTTGTAGAATTCTAACAACTGCTGTAGCTCTCTTGGTACTTAAGTCCCAATTGTCTTCAATGTTTGTTCTTGAGATAGGGTCTGTATCAGTATGGCCTTCTACCATAAATTCAAAATCTTTTTTATCGTTTACTACAGTAGCAACTTTACCAAGAACTCTCTTAGCTTCATTTGTTACTTTATATTGTCCACTTCCAAATAAAAGTTTATCTGAAATCGAAACAAACACAACACCTTTTTCAACATTGATTTGAATATCCTCATCATTGATGTTTCCTAAAGCACCTTTCAAACTAGTAACCAATGCTAAAGTAACGCTGTCTTTCTTGTTGATCGCGTCACGCATAGTCTTAATTTGAAGATCTTTTTCTTTCATACTTTCCAAAGAACGTTCTAGATTTTCAGCACCTTTTTTAGAAATTGTTACAATGTCACCTTGAGTATCAAGTAATGCGGCATTAGTATTCTGAAGGGTTTTAATCTGATTTTCGTAAGAAGCTCTTAGAGAACTTTTCTCATCTTCACAGGCTGATAATTTCATCTCAGCTGTTTTCAATTGATCTTGAGTAGATTGGTACTTTCCTTCCATCTCTGCAAACTTCTTGTTAGAAACACAAGATGTCATCAAAAGACCTGTAATTGCAATTGCAAATAATTTTTTCATGATTTTGATTTAATTTTATTAGGCAAATTTACTGTCTATTAGTTAATAAAAAAGCGACTTAACAATTATTTTTCGTACTTATTTAATTCACTATATTTTTTAGTTTTCATAATAAAGCTATCCCATACTATGCTTTTAACAGAGAAGTTTTGATTCCTCTTTGTCAATTGTTTCCTTTTGGTTGTCATCTCAGGAATAAATCTATAAAAACTAATATGGGCCTTAAATATAGCGAAAAAATGTAAAAACTGGCCTTTGAATATAAAACGTAATGCCGCTAATCCATCCAGGACCATCCTGAGCAGAATAACTGGAACTGGATTTCTTTTAGAATTTTTTAAAAGTGAGCTCAAAGAATTGCGAAAGTTTAAAAAAGTCTTTTGTGGTTTAGAACTTGCCAATGTACCTCCACCTTGATGATAAACTTCGCTTTTTGAAGTGCACCAGATGGAATAGCCTTTGTTTTTTAATCTCCAGCAGAGATCGATTTCTTCTTGATGAGCAAAATAGCTTTTGTCAAATCCTTCAATCTCTCTGAAGTGATCTTTTCTTATAGCAAAACATGCCCCGCTCGCCCAAAAAATCTCGATATCTGTATCGTATTGACCCTGGTCTTCTTCGATATGATCAAAAATCCGACCTCTGCAATATGGGTAGCCCAATGCATCTATAAATCCTCCAGCAGCTCCTGCGTAATCAAATTTTGTAGGGTCTTGAATTGATTTTATTTTTGGTTGAACAGCCGCTATACTTTCGGAAGTTTTGAATAAAGACAATATGCCAGTCAGCCATCCTTGAGTCACTTCTACATCATTGTTCAACAGTACATAGATGTCTTCTTCTACATATTTTAAGGCTTCATTATATCCGCCTGCATAACCAAGATTTTTTGTGTTTTTGAGAATGATTATTTCTGGAAATTGTTCTGCTAGGTATTCCAAAGAGTCGTCTGTAGAGGCATTGTCTGCAATATAGATTTTTGCTTGTTCAGAATGTGTTACAACCGATGTTAAATATCTCTCCAAAAGATATTTTCCATTCCAGTTTAATATGACTATAGCTACTTCCATACTATTAATGCGAGGGCAAAGTTTCTAAAAAAATATAAGTTTCATTTTCATAATCCATTTGGCAAAAGTAATGATTGATTCCATTGGTAATCATTAAATAATCTGCTTTTAATGCCATATTGTACCTGGCGATTTGATCGAAAGTTTGCTGTGTAATGTTTACGCTTGGCGCTTTACATTCTACAATAAGCTCAATTGTTCCATTCGAAGAAAAAGAAACTATATCATACCGTTTTAGAATACCGTTGACTTGAATTTGACGTTCTTCATTCAGTAAATCTTTTGAATAATTCTTTTCTGAGATCAAAAAATGAACGCAATGCTGTCTAACCCATTCTTCAGGGTTGAGGACTAAATATTTTTTACGTAAAATTGAAAATATAGCAGGCTTATTTTCTTTACTTTTGAATTTGAACGAATACTCTGGAAAATCCAATTTTTGCATAATTCAAAGAAACAAAATTGAAACTAGTTGAAGCTTAACCTATGAAGGATTTTAAATCTATACTTTCTGACCTTGATAAGCGTAAATTTTCTCCTATCTATTTTTTAGTAGGAGAAAGGGATACTTTTTTTGTTGACCTCATCGCTGATAAAATCGAAGAAACTGTACTTACAGAAGATGAAAAAGCTTTCAACCAAAGTATTTTATACGGTAAAGATGTTACTGTAGAGGATATTGTAGGTCAAGCTAAACAATATCCAATGATGGCTGACCACCGAGTTATTATTGTAAGGGAAGCTCAATCCTTGCTAAAAAACTTAGACAGTTTGATATCTTATTTGGACCAACCACAGCAAAGTACCGTTTTGGTGTTTTGCATAAAGTACAAAAAAATGGATGGGCGATCTAAGGTCACAAAACTGCTAAAAAAAGAAGCTGTTTATTTTGAGACTAAACCACTTTACGACAATCAGGTGCCACAATGGATTTCTGAAACACTTCATGCTTCTGGATATTCAATAGCTCCTAAAGCATCGGAAATGCTTGTTGAATTTTTGGGAAACAATCTTTCTCATATTCACAAGGAGCTCGAGAAACTTCAGCATATTCTTACAAAAGGCTCGAAAATTACACCAGAGCTTATTGAAGAGAATATTGGAATAAGCAAGGATTTCAACAATTTTGAATTGACAAAAGCAATAGGAGTAAAAGATGAAGTAAAGGCACAACAAATCGTGGCTTACTTTGCACAAAATTCAAAAAACCACCCTATAGTGCTTACTACGGCTCAACTCAACTCTTTTTTTAATAAACTTTTACGCTATCATGCTTTAAAAGATAAATCTCAAAACGCAGCAGGAAGAGCGCTGGGAGTGAATCCTTTTTTTGTAAAAGACTTTAATTTTGCTGCTCAAAAATATTCAATGAAAAAAGCAAGTAACGCTATTGCGCTTATTCGTGAAGTTGATATGAAAAGTAAAGGAGTAAAAGCTTCGCAGATTTCTAATGGCGATTTATTAAAAGAATTACTCGTAAAGTTGATGCGCTAGTTTTCTTTCGCTCTCAATTCATCAATTTTTTTGCTGATATCGTCTGCCTCTTTAAGTTTAGCATCAGACTTTTGGCGATTGCTTTTAGATAAATCAAAAGCTTCTTTCTGAAGTTTTTTATACATATCCTGAAGCTTTTCTAGTTCTGTTTTCTTTTTGAATAATCCAAACATAATTTTTTATTTACAATATCCTATTTCAGAATCGATTTCATCTCTACACGGAAGTTAAATTAACTAAAGATTATTGACGAATGAAGTTTAACGGATTAAAGAAATATTTCCGCTGTAAATTTCATCATTAATCTTAATGCGATACCAATAGTCATCTGAAGGCAAGTTTCTCCCATTGTAAGTTCCATTCCATTGGAAAGGCGCTTCATTACTTTGGATTAATACTTTTCCAAATCTATCAAAAATGATAACTTCAAATTCATCGAAATTGGTATCGCCACCGATCTGAAAGACATCATTAATGTTATCTCCATTGGGGGTGAAAAATTCGGGAATTAAAATATATACAAAGTCTTCCGTAACTATCTTACAGCCATTGTTTTCACGAATGTATATAGTGTATAAACCTCCTGTCAAATTATTAAAAACAGGTTGATTTTGATAAGTATTTCCATCGATGGAGTAGCTAAAATCACCTTCTGTAGATAATTCAATAATTAACGAATCATCGATTTGAGAGATATTTGAAATTATAGGGTTTACATAATTTTCAACAAAATAAGTTTTGGAAACCGAACAACCATCTTCAGTAATCAATTGAAGATTATAAGCTCCAGCACTGTCTACAGTTATAGAATTACCAGTTTCTCCATTACTCCATAGGTATTGCACATCAGGAAAATTCTCACTCAAAGTCACACTTTCATTTTCACAAACCCTAAGAGTTTCATCATTAAGATTTGGAGTATCAAAATCAGTATATTGGATAGCTACACGATTTGGATTTGTGCAATTTCCCTCAGTAGTTGTTGCTTCTGCAAAAAAAGTACCATTGCTTTCTGGACTATAGATAAAACTGTTCTGTTCGAGAAGGACTCCTCCTGTAGGGCTATCGTACCAATTCACTTTTATATTTGGATTGCTTTGTACCGCAATACTTGTTATTTCCTCACCGCAGCTTGTCACATCTCCAAGACTCACAGGGTTAATAAACTCGATCAAATTAACTTCAAAGACAGAAGAAATACTATTGCAAGTAATGCTACTTACATTAGCAACATCTTCAGCAACAAGTGTTCTATAAAATTGATTGGTACTTACTTCAGGAATTATTAATTCGTCTGTAGTTTCCCCTGGAATATTGGACCAGTTTTCACCATCCTGACTATTTTGCCATTGGTAATTCGGAGTTTTATAAATATTGATTTCAGTACTAGCTTTTAAAACTAAATCGGTCAAGGATTCATCTTCGCAAAACTGAAGGTTGTTTACTCCGCTTTCATTTACGATTTCTGTTAAGTCACCACAAGACTTGAATATGATGTCATCTATTGCTAAATCATTTCCACAGCCACCTACGCCATTATTCAACATTTTTAAAATCACGGAGTCTTGTCCAGGTAATGTTGTAAAGGTCAATGCAAATGGTCTCCAAATTGGAGAACTTGTTCCAAAAATATCACCAGTATCTCCTTCAGCAAGAAGTTCAGTATCTGTTTCATCCCAGATTTGAAATCTCACATTGACCGGAATTTCATTAGAGGTGCAAGCGTTTGAAGCTGAGTCGTAGACATTCATCAGAAATGCAGAAAATTCGTAAGAGTTATTAATGCACAGTCCTCCTATAGGAATTTGATAAAATAAACCTGAATCAAACGCTGCATTTATAATCAAAGCTTTCCCATTTGGGTTTCCAGTGTGGTCTGTTGCATTGTGAAAACTCCCAAGTTGCATCAAGTTAGAAGAAACCGTGTATTGACCATCCAATGGAGCCTGATTTACGAATTCATAGGATGTAATATCGACCGGTAATGGCGGACCAATTGTAGTTCCTTGACCAAAATCTTCTTCAAAAATGGGATCGCCGCTATTCCCTTGACAAAACCCGAGTTGAGCTTGCGTTGTTGTATGAACACCGAAACCAAAAATTAAAAAAAGCAGCAGCGTTTTGTTCAAAATAAAATTTTAAATAAGGAATCATTGTCACTGTTTATCCCATAATGTTATAGCCACCGTCTACATGTCTTATTTCTCCTGTGGTTCTACCGTTAGGTCTCAATAAATTGAGTACTTCATAGGCTAAGTCTTCAGGCAATGCATTGCCGAGCGGGCTTTTTTGATGAGCAAATTCCACGTCTTTTTCGTTTAAAGTTGCGTTTCCAGCTTTACTTCCCATATAAGGGGAGAAACGAATACAATTGACTCTAGTACCGTTTTTTCGCCCCATTTCATCTGCAAGTTCAACGGTAATTCGCTCTAATGCAGCCTTTGCGATACTTATGTTTCTGTAAGGATGAAAAGTCACTTTTGAAGCAGCTATATAACTTAAAGAGCAAATGGACGCATCAGCATTCAAAAGATTATTTTTAAATAAATGACTGGTAAGACTAATTAATGAAAAAGCAGATACTTCCATAGTGTCACAAAATTCTTTAAAGGTTACATCCAATAAAGGTTTTACAACTTTATTTCTGATGGTCTTGTCCATTGCAATGGCATGAAGAAAACCATCAATCTTAATTTTTTTCCCTTTCAATTGGTTGCAGAAGTCTTCAATACTTGCATCTAATGATACGTCTAGAATTTCTGTCGGTGTATCTTTTCCTAGCTCTTTATGGACACTTTCCTGAAAGTCTTTAAAATTTTGATCTAAAAATGCTTTAGCCTTTTCAGATAAATTTTCATGAAATTTGCTAACTCCAAGACCAGTGCAAATGACTTGTCCACCGTTTTCTTTAATCTTTTTGGCTACATACATGGCCAATGAGTGCTCATCTGCAATTCCTGTGATGAGATATGTTTTACCTTTAAGCATATGTTATTAGTTTTAAATTACCATTTGTAGAGTGCAGTACCCCAAGTCCATCCTGCTCCAACTGCTGCAAAAAGCAATAGATCGTCTTTTTTAAATTTGTTTGCTTTATGAACTTCGTCCAACACCAAAGGAATAGTTGCACCCGAAGTATTGGCATAACGATCCATATTGGTCATGACCTTTTCAAAAGGCATATTGATTTGTTTGGCAATGGATTTTAAAATACCAATGCTAGGTTGGTGTGGAATCAAAAAACTAACATCGTCTATAGATGTTTTAGTTTTATGAAGAAGTTCGTGAATTGACTCAGGAACAACCTTAGTTGCTGTATCAAAAACTTCCTTTCCATTCATTTGGAAATAATGCATCTTTTTTTCCAGAGTTTCTTTGGAAGCAGGAGTTTCAGAACCTCCACCGGGAATGGTGAAATGTTCTTTTCCGCGACCATCAGAATGCAGATTAAATTCTATAAATCCTTTGTCTTCTTCAGTTTCACTTAAAATCAATGCTCCAGCGCCATCTCCAAAAAATACTGAATCTCTTCGTTCCCAGTCTATGATGTTGGAAAATGTATCGGCACCGATGACTAAAACATTATTATACACTCCGTTTTTTACAAATTGGTATCCAACAGAAATGGTAAACAATGCTCCGGAACAAACAGCCGCCACATCAAAAGCAACAGCGTTGAAGGCTTTCATTTTTTCTTGAACAAAACATGCACAGGAAGGAGCTTGCCGATCTGGAGTCGTGGTGGCCACGATGATAAGATCGATATCTTCGACCTTTAAATTTGCGTTTTCTACGGCATCCAATCCAGCTTTGTAGGCTAGATCACTTGTTGCTTCATCTTCGGCGATACGTCGCTCTTTGATTCCAAGTTTGTTATAAATCCATTCGTCAGAAGAACCAACTTTTTCAAAAAAAGAGTTCGGTACTATTTTAGGTGGTACATAAGCTCCAGTTCCGCTTATAAAAACATTAGGCATACAATGGTTTTTGAATGTTGAATGGGGAAATTTAAGTTTTTAAATGAATTTTAAGAATGAATCGCTTGCAAGTCTTTGAATTTTAACATTTATCCTGATTAAATTTTAGGATTGAAATAAGTCAGAGGATAAGTAACGGTCACCTCTGTCACAGATTATGCTAACCACAACGCCGTGGTCTAACTCTTCACAAAGTTTAACGGCGGCGGCGGTCGCACCACCTGAGCTCATTCCAGAAAATATTCCTTCTTTTTCAGCTAAGTATCTAGCCATCTTTGTGGCTTCTTCTTGATTTACTTCATAAATATGATCGACTCGATTTGGGTCATAAATTTTAGGCAAATATTCTTCTGGCCATTTGCGAATTCCTGGAATTTTAGTTCCTTCAGCTGGATGAACACCTATAAGTTGAATATCTTTATTTTTCTCTTTCAGAAACCTGGAAGTTCCCATGATAGTGCCGGTCGTTCCCATTGAAGAAACGAAATGTGTCACTTTATGATCTGTATCTCTCCAAACTTCCGGACCTGTGGTTTTGTAATGAGCTTTCCAGTTATCTTCATTTGCAAATTGATTGAACATATAATAATTGCCAGTTTTCATTTTTTCTTCAGCATAATCTCTGGAATACATAATTCCTTTTTCACCTTCAGTTAAAGTGACTTTAGCACCATAAGCTTTCATGGTCTGAACACGTTCTAAAGTAGCATTATCAGGCATCACAAGTTCTATATCTAGCCCAAAAATTCCTGCAACCATCGCTAGTGCAATGCCTGTATTTCCGCTTGTAGGTTCAATAAGCTTTGTGTTTTGGTTAATATCTCCACGTTCAAGAGCTGATTTTATCATATTGTAAGCTGCCCTGTCTTTTACACTTCCACCTGGATTTTGACCTTCAAGCTTGAGGTAAAGCTTCACATTTGGATTTTTCACTAAAGTTTTTGACTCTACTATGGGTGTATTTCCTATAAGGTCTAATATGCTTTTACTCATCATTCATTATTTTCATTAATTTTCATCATCATTTTATGGGTTACTGTAGACTTGTTATCTACAGACTTAGTTAACCAAACATTACCACCAATCGTTGAACCTTCTCCTATAATGGTCTTGCCACCAAGTATTGTCGCGTTAGCGTAGATGGTCACATCACTTTTGATTGTAGGATGACGCTTAATATTTCTAAGATTTTTATCAACTAGTAGAGCACCAAGAGTAACACCCTGATAAATCTTTACGCGATCTTCAATCTCACAGGTTTCACCAATAACTACTCCTGTAGCATGGTCTATAAAAAAAGGATTTCCAATTTTCGCCCCGGGATTTATATCAGTACCTGTTGAAGTATGTGCACATTCTGACATCAATCGTGGTACGATAGGCAATCCAAACTCTAATAAGGCATTGCTTAATCGGTAAATAGCTATAGCATAAAAGCCTGGATATGCTAAATATACCTCGTCAATTGAATTTGCAGCAGGGTCATTGTCTTTAATAAAACAGGCATCTTTGTTGAGTTTTCGAAGTATTTCCGGAAGCTTTTTCATGAAATCTGTCCAAATTTCACGACAAGGATCTTCTTCCTTGAAACAAACTAAATCTGCTAGATTTTTGAATTGTTTTTCCAATTCATCCATGCCATTTGTAACATCTGTTTCTTTGTCAAAAAGCGTTAAAAAAAGTTGATCTGTAAACTTTTTAGTCTCGCTCTTGATTCGATATAAGTTAGAAACCTTAGCTTTCTCAACTTCTATTTCTTTAATAATATTTTGCTTAATTGTGGTTACCATAATACATATTTAAACAATATAGAATTCATTTCAAAATTGTTTTAAATATGTGAAAGTAAGAGTTCAATCGCTAAGAATGACTTTCAGATCTTAATTTTAAACTTACTTTACAATTTCTGAAGATCTCATCGATAGATTAAAAGTGATATTTGCAAAAAAAAAAATGCCAAAGGTTTTAATAATAGGAGCAGGGTTAAGTGGTTTAACTTCAGCTTACGCTTTAAAGGATTCAGAATATGATGTAGAAATTTTAGAAGCCAGACCAAGACTAGGTGGTCGTATTTATACAAAAGAGGTCAACTCTTGCCAGCTAGAGTTGGGGGCAACATGGTTTGGTCCTCAACACACAAGTCTTATGGCTCTTGTTAATCAATTGGAAATTCCATTTAAAACACAAGAAAATGGAAGGGAGGCCATTTATGATTTTCGACCTAAGGGCCACTTAGAACGCTTTCAAATCCCAAATCAAGAATCATCTACATTCAAATTTAAAGCTGGATCTTCAACTCTTATAAATGCTTTGTTTCACAAACAAACCAGCAAAGTTCATTTTAATGAAAACGTAAAATCTATCAGTTATTTTGATTCTTTCGTTGTTCAAACTGAGAAAAATCAATTTAAAGCCGATTACCTTATACTCACAATTCCTTTGCAACTGATTGCAGATACTATTGAATTTGAGCCGGGATTGCCTCAGTCATTTCAAGACTTGATTTCAAACACACATACCTGGATGTCAGATTCCATTAAATTCTCAGTGGCGTTTGATTCAGATTTTTGGAAAAACGATAGATATATAGGAACATTGATGAGTCCTCAGCAAATCGTTCAAGAAATGTATGACCATAGTGATAAGGATCGTGAACAGAATGCACTTGTTGGTTTCTTAAATGCAGGTTATTCTGTACTTACAGAAGAAAACAGAAGAGATAGACTTTTCAATCAATTAAGCGACACCTTCAATCAAAAGACATTTGATATAAAAGCTTATGCAGATGTAAACTGGAGAAACGAAGCCTTTACAATCCATAAGCAGGCACAAGCTCTTGTTCCCCATCAAAACAATGGGAATCCTAAGTTAAGAGAAGGGTTTTTTGGGGATCGCCTATATTTTTCAGCATCGGAGACTGCTGCACAAACTCCAGGTTATATGGATGGTGCTGTACATCGTGGGATGGAAGTCGCAAAATTGCTTGTGAAAAAGTTAGGATGACGCTTTTTTATTGATTTCAGAGATTTTCTCCAAAAGATATAAGTAGTCTTCCCGATTGTTGACAAAATCTAGATCTGTAATTTCTATAATTTTCACATCGATTTTATTCTGAGAGTTGAAAAAATTCAAATATCCTTCATGTATATTTTTGAGATAGTCTGGAGTTATGTTCTGCTCATAATCACGACCTCTTTTTTTGATGTTACTCAGCAAACGATCAATATTTTGATAGAGATAGACATAAACATCTGGCTTTGGAACATCGCTGTACATGATGTTGAATATCTTCTTGTATAATGCATATTCATCCTCTTGAAGAGTCACTTTCGAAAAAATAAGTGATTTATTAGGATTATAGTCAGAAATAGCAAAATCTGAAAATAAGTCCAATTGTGAGATATCATCCATCAATTGCTGATGACGATCTGCTAGAAAAGACATTTCTAAAGGGAATGCAAATCTCGTCTGATCTTCATAAAACTTAGGTAAAAATGGATTGTCTTTGAAACGTTCCAAAATCAACTTTCCATTAAAATCCTCAGCGATCATTTCAACCAAACTTGTTTTTCCAGAACCTATATTACCTTCAATTGTTAAATAATTCACTTGTCTAAACGATGCAACTCTGGGCTCCAGTTTATCTGCAACAGTTTCAATGGGGGAATCATCTTCACTTTTTTCAACCAAAACAGAAATGGGTTGATTCAAGGTAGGGTGATTCATTTTTGGAACTAAATCAGACAAAGGATATAAAACAAAATTTCTCTCAGTAAGTTTTGGGTGGGGAATCGTAAGTTGGCTGGTTTCAATAATTGAATTTCCATAAAACAAAATATCAAGATCTATTGTTCTGGCTTGGTAACCTGTTTTAGATGTTCTTACTCTCCCAAGGTTTAGTTCAATTGTCAAAAGTTTTTCTAAAGTAACTTCAGCAGAAAATCTGGTTTTTACCTCAATTACAGCATTCAAAAAATCTTCACCTTCAAACCCCCAGGCCGGTGTTTTATATATTTTTGAAACTCGTGTGACATCACCTACTGTGTTGTAAACTGCATCAATTGATTCTATAAGCCAATGTAATTTGTCGCCTTGGTTACTTCCTAAAGCAATATACGTAGTGGTGGTCCTATTCAATTTGTTAAGAAAATTTTAATGAATATTGATTTACAATCGACTGCAAAATGGATTGAATTTAAAATTTACAGCTTAGATTTGCCACAAAGGTAAATATCAAATCCAATTATAATTGACGGCATTACAAAAAATTTCTGCAGATCGCATTTACTTAATACTTGCTGCATTATTCATAACATCTTTGGTCGTTTCCAATCTAATTTTTCAAAAATTTTTCTATTGGGATTTTTTTGGACTTTATAGATTTGAAATTTCAGTAGGCGTGTTACCATATCCAATCACATTTTTAATCACAGACTCCATAAGTGAGATTTACGGTAAAAAGAAAGCCAACCAAGTTGTAACCATTGGAATTTTTGCTTCCGTTTTTTCACTCCTTATTATTTTGGTGGCAAATGCGGTTCCAGCTACATCCTGGGCACCAGTGGGTGACGAAGTTTTTAGTAATGTTTTTGGTTCTACAACTATTGCAGTGGCAGCTTCAATGATGGCCTATCTTCTTGCACAATATGTTGATATTTATGTATACCATTTTTGGAAAAAATTGACCAAAGGGAAATATCTCTGGTTAAGGAACAACTTCTCAACATTCTCATCACAATTTGTAGATACTTTTGCAGTAGTTTTTCTTCTTTCAGTTTTTGGAGAGTTGGAATGGGATCTTTTTGGTGGTCTGCTCTTGAGTGGTTTTCTTTTTAAGGCACTTATTGCTCTTCTTGATACACCCCTCTTATATTTGGTAGTGTATTTGTTTCGAAAAAAATTTAATCTTAAGCAAGGCGAAGAGCTTCAAGAATCCTAATTTGCTGAAGTTGAACAATTCTAAATTTTAATTCTTTTTTTGGTATAAACGAGAAGCCATTACGTAATTTTAGCTTCAAATTATTACTTATGAAAAAGGCTTTTAAGATTATCGGTGTTGTTATTTTAATACTCATCATTGCTTTGTTTCTTACCCCAATATTATTCAAAGGGAGCATAGAAAAAATGGTTAAAAAGGCTGCTAATGATAATGTAAATGCTCAGATTGAATGGGCTTCCTTAGATTTAAGCTTGTTTAGAAATTTTCCTAACGCAAGTTTGAGGCTTGAAGATGTGAGTGTGATAAATAAATCCCCATTCGAGGGAGATACATTAGTTTACGCCAAAAACTTTAATATAGCCATGGGAGTTATGCAGCTTTTTAAAGATGAAGGCTTGAAAGTCGACCAAATATATTTAAATGAAGCCTTGATCAATGTGAAGGTGGATTCTCTTGGCAATTCTAATTATGATATTGCTAAAACTACTGAAGCTTCGGAAACTTCAGAAAATACTGAAACAAAAAAAACTGAAAAACCATTTCAACTCAATTTAAATCATTACGAAATCAATTCATCTACGATTAATTACTTAGATGAAAGTGGAAATATCTTTCTAAAGCTCAAGGAATTTAATCATAGTGGTGATGGGAACTTTGCGGAATCTGTTTTTACTCTTAAAACACATACCGATTCTAAAGTCTCTTTTGATTTTGATGGAACCAATTATTTAAAAGACAATTCTATAGTTTTAGATGCAGACCTCGAAATGGATTTGGAAAATATGAAGTTCACATTTCTAGACAATGAAGTTCTTGTAAATCAATTACCATTAGAATTTGAAGGTTATGTTCAGTTATTTGAAAATTATAATGACATAGATCTTCAGTTTTCTACGCCTTCATCAGATTTTAAAAACTTTTTAGCTTTGATTCCTGAAGCTTACGCTTCCAACCTTGATGGAGTGACTACAACAGGCGATTTTAAATTGAACGGAATTATTAAAGGTAAAGTGGATGAGACGTATATTCCAACTTTAGATATTACAGCTTCAAGTTCTAATGCTTCTTTTCAATACACCGATCTGCCTAAAAAAGTAGATGATATTTCACTTAATATCGAACTAAAAAATGAAAGTGGACTTGTTGAAGACACATACATCAATTTTAACGATGTCAAATTCAGAATAGACCAGGATCGTTTCGCAGGAAGTGGCTCTGTTAAAAATTTGACCACCAATATGTTGGTTGATCTTCAAGCTAAAGGGAGATTGAATTTGGCAAACCTTAAAAAAGCTTATCCTATTGATTTAGAACAAGATTTAAGTGGGTTTTTAGATGTTGATTTGGTGACCAATTTTGACATGAATTCCATAGAACAGGAAGCTTACGATAAGGTAAGTGCAAAAGGTTTACTTCAGCTTTCAAAATTTGATTATGACTCTCCAGATTTAGCTAAACCCATACATATTGAGATGGCTACTGTCAATTTTACGACAAAAGCAATTCAATTGAACAAATTTGAGATGCAAGCAGGTTCGACAGATTTAAAAATGAATGGAAACTTAAGTAATTTGATGGGTTTTGCTTTCGCAGACAAACCTTTGAAAGGAACGTTTGATGCAATTTCTAAAAACTTCAATGTTGCTGATTTTATGGTAGAAAGCGATACTGAAGTAGCAACTTCTGGAAATTCAAATTCTGAGCAGACGACAGAGACAACAGCAACGACAGAGGAAATTAAGATTCCAGATTTTTTAGATATCGTTTTAAACTTTAGAGCTGAAAATGTGATTTATGATAACCTGAATCTTAAGAACGTTACAGGCAGCATGGCTTTACAGAATGAGAGTGCAGTCTTAAATGATATTAATGCAGATATTTTTGGTGGAAATATCAAATTAAACGGTAGTGTTTCTACAAAAGAGAACACTCCCAATTTTGATATGAAAATGAGTTTGAATACCATCAAAATTATAGAAGCTGTACAGCAGATGGAGTTGATTAAAGGACTAGCCCCAATTGCACAAGTGCTCAATGGTGTCGCAACAACTAGTATCAATCTGAAAGGGGACTTAACCAAAGACTTGCTGCCAATATATACTTCATTAGCAGGTGATGCTTTAGCTACTATACTCAATGCCGAGGTAGATCAAAGCAAAATGGCTTTAGTATCCAATCTTAATAACCAATTTAAACTTTTAAATTTTGACAAGTACAAAATCAAAGACTTAGTGGCAAAATTGAATTTTAAAAATGGAGCTATCAATGCAGATAATTTTGATTTTAATCTTGATGATGTTAAAGTGGATGTCTCTGGAAGTCATTCGTTTGACAATACAATGAATTATAATCTAAAATTTAATATTCCAGCAAAATATTTTGGTGATGAAATAGGGGGCCAACTTGCTCAATTGAGCAATATCGATATAAGTAAATTCAATGTAGATGTGCCCGTAAATCTTTCAGGTTCATTTGCAAGTCCAAAAATTAATTTGAGTATGGACAAAGCCATTTCTAGTCTGACCAATCAAATTATTCAAGCACAGAAAGAAAAGGCAACAAACCAAGTTAAAGATAAAATTGGAAAAGAAATCAATAATTTGTTAGGAGGCGATAAAAAGCCAAAAGATTCAACTTCTACCTCTCAAGAGGAAGTTAAGGAAAATGTCAAAAACGCCTTACAAGGACTATTTAAAAAGAAAAAGAATAATTAAAAAGGCCTGTTTTCATACATTCAAATAGTTGATCCATTTATGTTTAATATTCAAAATCCTCATATTTATCCAGAATCTATAGCAAGTGAGGTCAATCTGGCTTTGAGCTATTTTCCTCAATTAAAGGAGACGTCAATTACGTTTAAGTTTAAATCAGTTATAAAAAAATCTACGATGCAAGCTCAGCCAGACTTCAAAAGTTTGTTGAAACCAAGGGCTAAGCGCAAATATTTTATTTTTATAAGTGAAAAATTTAAAATTTCTGGTCAGGAATTTAAAACTATAAATGTTCCAATTGAAGTCTTAATTGGTTGGTTGGGCCACGAATTAGGTCATATTCTGGATTATCAATATCGTGGTAAATTCAATATGATTTGGTTTGGTATCAAGTACTTATATCTGGAAAAACATATCGTTGAGGCCGAAAGAGCAGCAGATACTTTCGCTGTAAACCAAGGTATGGAAGACTATATTCTGAAGACCAAAAATTTCATACTCGACCACGCAGATATTGATGAAAACTACAAGAAAAGAATTAAACGTTATTATTTATCACCAGAGGAAATTATGGAAATTGTACAAGAGCGCTAGTTAGTGCTTTTGTACAAATTTTTCCCATTCACCAAATTTTTCCACGTTCATAACCCGTTCCATTTTTACCTGTCCACCTTTTTTCTTATTTCTGGCATTCCAGTTATAAAACACATCTGGTTTTACAAGATTGACTTTGACGCCTTTTAGAGCCTTGGTTCTCGCCACCTTGTAATTTTTGTTAGCAGATTTCAAAGCCTTATCAAGCGCTTCAGCTACTTCAGATGAGTCTAAACTTGTATCTGAAGTGCCTAAGTACCAAAAATGATAAAACTCGTTATCATCTGCACGTTTGGCGCAAATGGTATATTCTGACACTTCCATATCAAATTGATGTCCCAATTCCTTCATGGCTGCATCCATTTTGTTGACAGATAATTGAGAACCAACTGTATTTAAGAAGAATTTTGTTCTTCCTGTTATCCTTATTTCAGCTTTTTCAACATCCGTAAATTGTATGGTATCTCCAATGCTATATCTCCAAGCACCACTCACCGTACTAATGATCAATACATAATCCTGATCAAGTTCTACATCCTCGATAGATATACTCGGTGAGTCGGCTTTTAGAGAACCATCTTGGTTTATGTATTCAGGTTTAAATGGTATAAATTCGAAGAAGATTCCATTGTCGGTCAACAATTGCATAGCATCTGTCTCAGGACGAGTTTGCAAGGCAATAAAACCTTCTGAAGCTAAATAAGTATCAATGACATGAACATGTTTTCCAGTCAAGCGTTTAAAGCTTTTTTCATAAGGACCAAATGCTACACCTCCTGTGGTATAGACTTTTAAGTTTGGCCATATATCGTGAATGTTATCCACCTTATGATATTCAATGACTTTTTCCATCATCAATTCCATCCATGACGGTATGCCACTCAAGGCTCCAATATCCCAGGTTTTAGCATTTTCAGCAATTTTCTGGACGCGTTCATCCCAATCGTCAATTTTGGAAATTTCTTCTCCTGGTTTATAAAATCCACGGAACCAAAAGGGAATTCGACTTGCGCTTATGCCACTAATCTCACCTTCTAAGTGATCATTGTTTTCCTGGAGTTCAGTTGAACTTCCCAACATCATTATTTCCTTTTCAAAAAAATCGGAAGGCAAATCAAAGTTTTCTATTGCTAATATCTGTTTGATTCCTGCATTTTTGATAGCCTCTATCATGTCATCCGTTACCGGAATACGCTTGCTGGTTTTACCAGTTGTGCCAGAACTCAAGGCAAAATAATCTGGATTTCCTGGCCATGTTACATTACTTAAACCCTCATGAAGTTTATGCCACCAATCGTTGTGTATTTTATCATAATCGAAGTAAGGGATAGTTGACTTGAAATTCTTGTAGGGATCTTCTGAGTTTAAAATTTTTGAAAATTCAAAATGATTTCCAAATTCTGTTTTTTTTGCTTTTTCCAGCAAAAAATTCAAAGTCTCTTTTTGATTTTTAATGTGATCAGTCTCTGGGGAAATAGAGTTCCTTAGGTTTATTACTCCTTTTATAATATTACCAATTATAGCCATGATTACTTTTTGAATGACTTGATCTCGTCATTGTGTTTAAATAATTTGATTTTGTGCAAAACTTATTCCTAAATTTTGAATTTTTAAACTGATTTTAAAAGCTATCGTTTAAGATTTCTAGAATCTGAATCGCTGCATCACTGATCCTGCTCCCAGGGCCAAATACTGCTACTGCACCAGCATCAAATAAAAATTTATAGTCTGCGGAAGGAATTACTCCACCTACAATCACCATAATATCTTCTCGTCCAAGTTTTTTGAGTTCAGCAATAACTTCAGGCACCAGAGTTTTGTGACCTGCTGCCAGAGAAGATACACCAAGAATATGAACGTCATTTTCTACTGCTTGTCTAGCAGCTTCCTGTGGTGTTTGAAACAAGGGTCCAATATCTACATCAAAACCAACGTCGGCATAACCTGTAGCAACTACTTTTGCTCCTCTGTCGTGGCCATCCTGTCCCATTTTAGCAATCATAATTCTCGGACGGCGACCTTCTTTTTCTGCAAACTCATCGGCTAGAGCCTGTGCTTTGCTAAAGGATTTATCTGTTTTCATTTCTTTGCTGTATACTCCACTAAATGATTGAATTTTGGCTTGGTGTCTGCCATACACTTCTTCCAGAGCATCACTTATTTCGCCAAGTGTAGCTCTTTCTCTGGCTGCAACTACTGCAGCTTCTAGCAGATTACCATTTTCTTCTTTAGCAATGCGTGTGAGTTCCTGTAGGCTTTTCTTTACTTTTTCATCATTGCGTTCTGCTTTAATTTTCGAAAGCTTCTCCAGCTGCTGTCTTCTCACAGTTTGATTATCTACTTCCAGAGTAACGATAGGATCTTCCTGCTTTAATCTGTAGGCATTGATCCCGATGATCTTATCAGTTCCGCTATCAATTCTGGCCTGCTTCTTCGCGGCCGCTTGTTCTATTCTTAGCTTAGGAATTCCAGCTTCAATTGCTTTGGTCATTCCTCCAAGTTCTTTGACTTCTTCAATATGCTTCCAGGCTTGTTGAGCAATATCGTGTGTCAATTTTTCAACATAGTAACTTCCAGCCCAAGGATCTACAGTTTTTGTAATCCCTGTTTCTTCCTGAAGGTAAATTTGTGTATTTCGTGCTATCCTTGCGGAAAAATCTGTTGGTAGAGCAATAGCTTCATCCAGTGCATTGGTGTGTAAACTTTGAGTTCCGCCCAAGGCAGCAGCAGTTGCTTCAATACAGGTTCTTGCGACGTTATTAAACGGATCTTGTTCGGTTAACGTCCAACCACTAGTCTGCGAGTGTGTTCTCAAGGCTAATGATTTTGGATTTTTAGGTTTAAAATCTTTTACCATTTTAGCCCAGAGCATTCTTGCCGCCCTCATTTTGGCGATTTCCATAAAATGATTCATGCCAATTCCCCAGAAAAATGAAAGTCTTGGAGCAAAAGTGTCGATGTCCATACCTGCATCCAATCCTTTTTTGATGTATTCCAGTCCGTCTGCGAGGGTATAAGCCAATTCGATATCTGCGGTAGCCCCAGCTTCCTGCATATGATAACCAGAAATACTAATGCTATTAAACTTTGGCATATTTTGAGAAGTAAATTCAAAAATATCTGAAATTATTTTCATTGAAGGTGTTGGCGGATAGATGTAAGTATTTCTAACCATAAACTCTTTTAGGATGTCATTTTGTATGGTTCCTGAAAGTTGTTCTTGTTTTATACCAGTTTCTTCAGCAGCAGCTATGTAAAAGGCCATAATCGGCAAAACAGCTCCATTCATAGTCATGGAAACCGACATTTTGTCGAGAGGAATTTGGTCAAACAAGACCTTCATATCTTCAATAGTATCGATAGCAACTCCTGCTTTTCCAACATCTCCGACCACTCGTTCATGGTCACTGTCGTAACCTCGATGCGTAGGTAAATCAAAAGCTACCGAAAGTCCTTTTTGTCCTGCAGCTAGGTTTCTTCTGTAAAATGCATTGCTTTCTTCTGCAGTAGAAAAACCAGCATACTGCCTGATCGTCCAAGGCCTTCTCACGTACATGGTTGAGTAAGGTCCACGTAAATAAGGAGCAAGTCCAGCCACAAAATCTCGATGTTCTACTTTATCCAAATCTTCTTTGGAGTATGTAGACTTTATTTTAATTTGTTCTGCAGTCTTGAATTTTGAAATCTCTTCTTCCTCTTTTCGGGAAGCAGAGACCAAATTCATCTGCTGTATATTTTTTCTTTCCATACTATTCAGTTGGTTTTGAAGATGGATTTTCTCTCTCTTTTTGTAATCGCTCTTTTTCAATTGGCTCTGCCAATCTTTTTTCCAAAATAGGTTCTATGAGCGTTTTACGCTGTTGTTGTTTTAAAAATGGAAAAAGTTCTAAGTCTTGAGACATCTTATCTTCAAGATTTTCATATTTATTTAAACCAACAAGAATGAAATCTCCAGTTTTTAGTTTGGCTTGTTCTTTTTCTGCACTTTCTTTTATTTTCTTCTGAATTTTTCCCTCAAACAATTGATGAATAAAACCTTTACCGGCTTCAATCGTTTTAAAGATACTTAAAGCTTTTTCAGCCAATTCCCTGGTGAGATTCTCAATATAATAGGTTCCATCTACGGGATTTAAAACCTTATCAAAATAACTTTCTTGTTTTAAAATCAGTAATTGATTTCGAGAAATTCGTTCTCCAAATTCATTTCTTTTATGAAAAATTTCATCGTAAGCTAAATTATTGACCCAGTTAGCCCCACCTAAAATTGCACTCATGCATTCTGTAGTTGTTCTAAGCATATTCATGTTGTAATCGAATATACTATGGTTTCGCTTACTAGGTTCCGCTATTATTGTGAGATCAATTTCAATATTAAATTCTTTAGCCAAACTATTGACAAGTAGTCTAAAAGCTTTGAGCTTTGCAATTTCAAAAAAGTAATTGGAACCCTGAGAAATAATAAAATTGACGTTAATCGATTTCAATTTGTTGCCAGAATGTTCAAGAACATTAAGATACTCATTAAGATGCGCCAACCCATAAGCGAGTTGTTGTATAATGAGACCACCAGCATTTTGATACAGTCTTGCATCAACGTTTATATGATTCTTGAAGCTTGAAAACTGTGTTATTTTTAAAAAAGTATCAAAATCCTCTTTTTGGTTTTTAAACCAATTCCCTGAGGAAGCCAATTGGTGTACTGGATCAAATCCAAATAATACAGTCTTATTCTGTTTAATCAGTAGGGAATTTAGCTTTTCAAAAAAATCCAGATCTTCAAATAAAACTTCAATATAAAGGAGTGTTTTATGACTGCTAAGGGCTTCAAAAAACTTTAATTTCTTATCATTAGCTTCAGGAACAATAATCCATAAACTTTCTGCCCCACGTTCTATAACATCAAGCGCATTTTCAATGGTAATTTCAACGTTCTCGAGATACAGTTTTTCAGTAACATGCCAGGCAGGTGACTCTGGAAGCGAAAAATCATAATCGTGATCATCTGCATGATAAAAAGGTTTTATATCGATACCTTCATCAGTAGAAGTAACCAAAGTTTCGTTGTAATCTGCACCTTTCAGGTCTGCTTGAATTTTTTGTTTCCATGCTTTTGCTGACACAGAATCGAATTCATCAAATAATTTTTTACTCATCTTTATCAGTTTTTAAACTGTCTTCGTATTCTATTATATAAACATCTTCATCGGGACGTTTCATAAAGTAGGTCTCCCTGGCAAAACGTTCTATTTCAATGCTATCTTTAAGTTCATTAAGAATTTGTTTATCTTTTTGTATTTCTGTTTGATAATATAATTTATTGGCTTTTATTTCATCAATTTCTTGATTCAATTCTCTGTGAATAAGCCAGGAATTACTATCTAAAAATAACATCCATACGACAAAGACCGTCAGCACAAGCACGTACTTGTTACTCATAAACTTGAACCAAGGCTTTTGTTTTAAGTCTTTGTACTTCATAATTGTAAGATACTAAAATTAGAGGAGTCTTTCCTTAATAATAGTTTGAACAATATCAATAGCCACCGTATTGAATCGGTTATTGGGTATAATGATATCAGCATATTCTTTAGTGGGATCTATAAATTGCTGATGCATCGGCTTCAAAGTAGTTTTGTAGCGATTCAACACTTCATCTAGATCTCTTCCACGTTCAGTTATATCTCGTTTAAGACGTCTCATTAAGCGTTCATCGCTATCTGCATGTACAAAAATCTTAATATCAAACATCTCTCTAATATCGGGATGAGTGAAAATAAGAATACCTTCAACTATCATTACTTTTCTTGGTTTGGTTGTAATGGTTTCTTCGGTTCTGTTGTGTTCTTGGAAAGAGTAGACAGGCTGTTCAATTGATTTACCGGACTTCAAAATCTTTAAGTGTTCTACCAAAAGATCAAAGTCTATAGATTTAGGATGATCAAAATTGATACGTTTTCTTTCTTCCATGGGAAGATGCGATAAATCTTTATAGTAGGAATCCTGGTAGATCACATCGACTTCGTCGTGTTGTAGTTCGTTTATAATTTGGTTCACTACAGTGGTTTTTCCACTTCCAGTTCCCCCGGCAATGCCAATAATAAGCATAATAAATACGTGTAAAAATTAATTATTCTTTTCTAGCCAGCTTTTGAAGCTTTTGAAATTTTGTGGATTGATACCGTGACCCACAGGATATTCTTCATAGGTCAAATCAATATCCAGCTTTTCTAAAAACGGCTTATTGTTTCTTGCCCATTCTACGGGGATCACCTGATCTGAACTCCCATGAGAATTATAAATTTGAAGGTGTTTAAAGTCATTTGACTCATATCCTGCTTTCAACATATTGGGGTCTACATATCCAGATAAGCCAATAATATTTTTGAAAAGATGAGGATAGGAGAGACCCAAAGCAAAACTTAAGATTGTGCCTTGGCTAAAACCAAGTAAGGTAATATTGTCAGAATCGATGGGATAAGCTTCAAGAGCTTCGTCGATAAATTTCTTGACCAACTCCCTGGATTCTATAGCTTGTTCTACATCACTAAATTTTCCTTGCTGTGCATCAAAATTGATTGCATACCAGGCATTCCCCATAGGTTGGAGCGAATGCGGAGCTTTTAGAGAGATAATCATGTACTCACTTGGCAATTCACTGGCAAACGAAAACAAATCATTCTCATCACTGCCATACCCATGGAGCATGAGTATTAGTGGAGCTTTCCCAGATAAACTAGAAGGTTTTATGAGGTGTGTAAGTGATAAATTTTTAGTTGTCATTTAAGTCAGTTTTTTAAAAATGGTTTGACACAAATTTCCAATTAATGGAACTTTATTTTGTTTTCCAGAAACAGCACCAATAAACCCATAAAACCATAGGATAGAATAACCCAAGTAAAGGGGAGAACTGATCATTATTGTTTGAAGATTACTTACAGTTTCTGGAATCCCGCTCACTATTATACTAATAAAAATTATCAGAAAATTGATTCCAAGGGCTTGTCTTATATGAAAACTTGCAAATTCGTGCTTATTTTCAGCAGAGTTTAGCAAAAGCGCTAAAATACTCCCGAAAATTGTAAAATAAGCTACTATAGCAGCGGTTTTACCGCTCCTTTCTTTTTTAATTTTCATAAAACGAATTATTGTAAATACTCCCCAGAACTTTTCCTTTGAGATTTTCATGAAGGAAAATGCTGTTTTTAGATTTTGAGAATATATGTTCTTTTTGAAATTTATATTCTGAATTTGGTTCAAATAGACTTAAATCTGCACGTTGATTAACCTCAATCTTTGAAGTTTCTAGTCCAAAATGCGCCTTTGTTTTGGATAATAATTCTGAAGTTTTTTCGACACCAAATAAGCTGTTTATAACTGAAAATGCCGATTCCAGACCAATACTTCCATAGCTTGCATTCTCAAATTCCAGTTCCTTGTGTTCTTCATCCATAGGCTCGTGATCGCTAGTCACCATATCTATAGTGCCGTCTAGAACAGCTTGTTTTAAAGCTACGCAATCGTCTTCAGTTCTTAAAGGGGGTAGAATTTTATATTTACTATCGAAGGTTTCAAGTCGATTGCTAGTAAAAAATAAATGCGGTAATGCTACACTCGAAGTTACATTCAAACCTTTTGCTTTAGCTTCTTTAATCAATTGAATTGAAGCTTTAGTTGAAATATTAGGAATATGTAGTTTTCCACCTGTATATTCCAGTATGTAGAGATCTCTTGCCATCTGAAGCTCTTCAGCTAAATTCGGTATTCCTTTAAGGCCAATATAGGTCGTGAATTCATCTTCATTCACCTGAGCCATACCAGCAATGAACTGATCTTGAGGATAAGAAAAAATCAATCCATCAAAACTTTTTACATATTGAAGAGCTATTTTTAACAAATTAGCATTCTTAATAGATGTTTTAAAATCGTAAAAGCCCACCGCCCCAGCCATCTGCATATCATACAGTTCTGCTAGATTTTTACCATCAAAACTTTTGGTAAGGGCCCCTATAGGTTTAATATTGATAAGTTGCGGATCGATTTGTTGCTGCAAAAATTTTACAGCAGAATAAGAATCGGTAACGGGACTTAAATTTGGATTGAGAAGAAAACTAGTAAAACCTGATCGTCTCGCCGTGGTTACACCATTTGCAAGTGTTTCTCTTTCCTCGAAACCGGGTTCACCAAACGATACTGAACTGTCAAAAAAGCCATTGGAAACATGGAGATTTTCATATGTTATGATCCTATCTCCAGTATTTATAGAATCCTCAATTTGAGATATAACTCCGTTTTCAATGAGTATATCTTTGGTTTTTAAGTGATAAGAACTTTCTGAATCCAGAATTTTCGCAGATTTTAAAAGTATGGAAGGCATAGGCGTTATTTTAAAAATCTCAAGATTAAAAGCTCTGTAAAAAAGAAACCAATTGCAAAAATAAGCATCCAAATCCAAAGCTCAAGGATTTTCCTCTTTTCTGTAAAAAAATTAAAGGCTTCAGGTATTGATAAAAATGTTTTGGCCTCCAATGAGCTAAGATCCATAGGATTAAAGTTGCTCTCAAATCTACCATAGTTGAAGCTTAAATCGAGCAGAACTGAATCTTTTTGTTTCAGCTGGAAGTGCCCCGTAGACTTAGGCTGATACTTTGTGTTGATCTGAACAACATTTCCAAGCTTTGTTTGTTGTGGGATAACTTGCTGACTTTCATTCACAAGTTTTAGTATTTCGTCCTTTTTTAGATTTGTTTTTATGTCAATTTTATTTTCTTCACCTATAATCGAGTACAATTCTGGTCTTACATTACTTTCCAGGGCGATATTATAGAAAACAGGGACAACGAGCGGAGAATTTGTGAAGTTTGATAAGTCGGTGTTAAGTGCTGATGAAAAGCTATAAATATTATCTTTTTCAGCTAGAAACGATTGTCCGTTGCTGTATTTCAAAATAGGTGAGAAGCTAGAATTTATTTCTAAAAACATTTGAGTAGATGGATAATCAAAATTTTGAATTTGTTCAGAAAAAACATTTTTGAAAAGTGGATGATCAAAGTTGATGCTGGTAATTTCTCTTTGCTCTGAAGTGCTGCTTTGATAAATGTTTGAATTATTGACAAGTCCTTTGAACGTGGCAGGAGTTGTATTTTTGTTTGGAATAATTATTAAAGTTCCACCATTGTCCTGAAATTCTTCGATCCTACTTAGAAGTATAGGATTGATATCATCGATTTCATTTAATATAAAAAGATCTGCATCTGAAATTTTGGAATAATCGAATTTTCCAAGTGAAAACTCCTGAAAATTAAATTTTTCAGTGTTATAGATTGAAGTTAAAAATGATTTTTGACCGTAAGAATTGATTGCTATTATATTGATTTTCTTTTCTTCCCTTAAACTGAAAAATAACTTGTTATCGTAGGACATGACATCAGGTTCAATTTCCAATATCCCTTTTTTAAAATCTCTATTTGATACATCGAATTTTATAACTGTAGATGTAGACTCTTCAAAGTTGGCTTTGGTTTTGGCTATGAGTTCTTCATTATCCATCAATGAAACTGTCACATCTTTGTTTGATACGTTGTAAGATCGAATTTCGGCCAGTAATGTTTTTGATGTATTTGTTGTTTGCAATTGAGCGGAAGCAATGCTGAAGTTTTCTAACGATGAGGGGGACTTTACGATCAAATTGATGTCTGTTCCGCTTTCAGGCTTCAGGCGAACTTTATCTTCAAAGTTAAGTCCGTCGGTAATAATAATTAAACTATGGCTAGACATTTGGTCTTCAAACATAGACTCAGCTTTGAGCAATAGGTTCTCAAAACTGAAGTGAACGGGAGCAAAATCAATAGAAAAGAAATCTGCTTTAATATCGTTTTTGGTGACATTTTTCCAAACCTTATCATTGGTTAAAAGTGAAAATCGCTGGTTTTGGTTGAGTTGTCCCCATAAATTTTGCTTGGCCTCTTCGAGTAAAGTCAATTGTTTTGCTGGCAATTCCATGGAAAATGAATTGTCTAAATAGATGATAGTTTCATCCTTCTGTAACGCATTATCTGATGAAGGTATAACTGGTTTTGCAAAGGCAAGAATCAAAAAAATCAAGCCTAAAAGTCGGGTGGCTAATATTAACCATTTTTTTATGGTTGAACTTTTTCTGGATTGTAATTTGATGCGCTCTAATAGCGCAACATTGCTGAATTTGGTAGTTTTAAATTTTCTAAGCTGAAATAAGTGAACTAATATGGGAATGATGAGTAAAAGAAGAAAGTAGAGTACATCTGGCTTTTCAAAAATCATCAATCCTCAAGCTTTTTGGTTCTTTCAATTGTAAATTCGAAAGTAGTTCCTTTGCCTTCTACAGAGCTTACTTTGATCTCGCCTCCCAGGTTGTGAATCATTTTTTTAACTGTAGATAGTCCAATTCCGTTTCCTTTATTGCCTTTTCTATCATTTTCTGCAACTATAGAGAATAAATTAAAGATTTCCTTTTGCTTGTCTTTCGGAATTCCAATACCATTATCTTTTACAAAAAATCTATAAAAATCTGATTCTTTTTTGAAATCGATATCAATTTCTATTTTGGATTTATCATTGTATTTGAGGCTATTACCAATCAGATTAAGTAAAATTTGTTCCAGAGCTACACGGTTGGTAAATATATCTATGCTTTCTTCGGGAAATGATATGTCGCAATCATCTCCTATATCTAGCATTTCAACAATATCTTCTACCAATGTATGTACATCAAATACTTCTAATGAATCTTCATTACTAGTAATATTATCACTTTCGTAGTGCGTAAGAATGTTGGTAATGTAGTCACTCAATTGAAATGATGATTTTTTTAGATTATCGAGGTAATCCACCCCAGAATCATCAAGAATACTTTTATATTTTGCCTTTAGGATATCAATAGTAACAATCATATTGGCAAGTGGCATTTTCATATCATGAGATACTACTCCTGCAAAATTTCTTAATTGATTGTTTTTTTCCTTTAGTAACTTTTGAGTTTTTTTAAGTCCCTTATTGATGGAGTGAAGCTCAAATAATTTAATGACCTGATTGGCTAGGAACAATAAGCCTTCTTTTTGTTTTTCGGATAAAGTTCTAGGTTGGTGATCTATGACACAAAGCGTACCAAGCGCATTTCCGTCTTTATCTCTTAAAGGAGCACCAGCATAAAATATAACTTGTTCATCACCACTTACCAGCGGATTTTTTTGAAATCTTTCATCTTCTCTTGAATCTGATATTTCCATGATTTCATCATCAGATTGGATGGCAAAATTGCAGAAAGAATATTCTTTTTTGGTTCCACAAGAATCGGTACCAATTTTTGATTTAAACCACTGTCTATCTTCATCAATTAAAGAAATGAGAGCCACTGGAGTATCACATATGGAAGCAACAAGTTTTGTAATCTGGTCATATTCTTGCTCCGGTAATGTATCTAAGATATCTAAGGACTTAAGTGCATTGATCCTTTTGGATTCATTTTTGGGATTGGTTTTCATCTAAGCTTTATATAAACTGATTCTAAATATCTATAAAACGCAATATACAAAAAATAGGGTTTTGCACCTATTTTAAAAGCTTTCAAAAGCACCGAGTCCGAAAAGTGCAAAATCGTATTTAACAGGATCCATTGGATCTAGTCGGCGTAAATTTGTATCCAGTTCTTTCACTGCTTTAGCGTCGTTTTGTTTTCTATTTAAAAGACCTAGTTCTCTAGCAATTCTTCCGGAATGTACATCGAGTGGACAGGATAAAATTGATGGGGAAATGCTGTCCCAAATACCAAAATCCACTCCATTTGTATCTTTTCTTATCATCCAGCGGAGAAACATATTTATGCGTTTACCGGCTGAGTTTTTTTCAGGATCGCTAACGTGCTTTTCTGTTCTTTGCTCATGATCAAGCTGAAAAAAAATGGTTTTGAACTCATGTATAGCTGGTTGAAGAGAGTCTTTAATTTGGTGCTTGCAAAAGACAGATTCTAAGCCCTGATGTTTGGTGTAGATATATTTTAACGCCTTTATGAAATACTTCAAGTCATGAGCATTAAAAGTTCTATGTACAAACCCGTTGCAATTTTCAAGGTCACTTTCTGTATGATTCAAAATGAAATCGTAAGGTTCAAACTGAAGAATCTTACAAAGTTTTTCGCCGTTATTAAGAATGCTTTTTCTGTTCCCCCAGGCAATGGTGGCAATTAAAAATCCTACTATCTCAATATCTTCTTTTTTCTGAAATTTGTGAGGTATTGAAATTGGATCTGTTGCAATGAACTTGAATTGGTTGTACAACAAAGCTTTTTCATCCAGGAAAGGTTTTAAATTTTCAATTTTAGACAAATTGACCATCTTTCATTTCTAGTTTTCGATCTGCCATATCTGCTAATTCTTCATTATGAGTTACAATGACAAAAGTTTGGTCAAACTCATCTCTCAATTTCAGAAATAACTGGTGCAGTTTGTTAGCAGAAGCTGAGTCAAGATTTCCAGAAGGTTCATCTGCAAAAATAACTTTAGGTCGGTTGATGAGTGCTCTCGCAACAGCTACTCGCTGTTGTTCACCACCGCTCAACTCATTGGGTTTATGGTTTGCTCTATGTTTAAGGTCTAAATAACCAAGCAACTCCATAGCCTTTTTCTCTGCGTCGACTCGTGAAGTATTTTTTATAAAGGCAGGAATACAAATATTTTCTATAGCCGAAAATTCAGGTAAAAGTTGATGAAACTGAAAGATAAATCCTATATTTTCATTTCTAAATCTAGCCAGGGCTTTTTTCTTGAGCCCATTGATTTGCTGACCATTTATTTCGAGAAAAGAGTCTTTATTTTGATCTGGCTGTTCCAATGTACCAAGGATCTGAAGCAAGGTAGTTTTACCTACACCAGAAGGTCCCACAATGGAAATAATTTCCTTTTGTTGAATCTCTAAATTTATATTATCAAGAACTTTCAGCTCACCGTAGTGTTTGCTGATGTGTTTGGCCTTTATCATGAATTATAATTGAAATTCAAAAGTCAGAATAAAATCTGAATTAAAAAAAGCCATAGCTTTTACAATTAGTTTAAAACCAATTTTACATGGGCCATATTTTAAAAAGTCTTTGAAATCTTTTTATTTAATAAAGATTAAGCATTGATGGCGATTCATAGATATCCAATTTTTACTTGTCGTACCCAATTTTATAAAAGATTTTTTCCAGCTACTAATATTTCCTTAAATGAAAAAATAATGTTTAATATATACGTAAATTTGTTCAACAAAATATAATTTATGTCAGATCAAAAATTTGAATTAGCAACTTTCGCCAACGGTTGTTTCTGGTGTACAGAAGCTGTTTTTCAACGTCTTGAAGGAGTAAGAGGAGTAAAGTCAGGTTTTACTGGTGGCAGTATAAAAAATCCTCCCTACAGAGAAGTGGTCATGGGAAGAACAGGCCATGCTGAAGCAATCCAGATAGAATACAATCCAGAAATTGTTGATTATAAAACATTGCTTTACGTGTTTTTTTTCACTCATGATCCCACAACATTAAATAGACAAGGCTATGATGTTGGTGAACAATACAGGAGTGAAATATTTTATCACACAGCCTCTCAAAAAGAAATTGCAGAGTCAGTGATTAGTGAGATAGAAGCTGAAAAAATTTTTCAAGATAAAATTGTGACTCTACTCTCTGAAGCATCTGAGTTTTACACAGCAGAAGAAGAACATCAAAATTTTTATAACAATTTCACTGAAAACAGATATTGTCAGTTGATCATAGAACCAAAGCTTGCCACGTTAAGAAAAAAGTTTAGTCACCAACTTAAATCCTAAATCATGCCTTACAAAACCTACGAAGAATATACTCAACCTTTTGTTGACGAAGTAAAGTCTAACTACCTTTCGATTATTGAAAATATTGGTGAAGACCCATCCAGAAATGGAATATTGAAAACACCAGAGCGCGCTGCAAAAGCTATGCAGTTTCTTACTCAGGGTTATGAAATGGATCCTCAGAAAATATTGTTAGGCGCTATGTTTGAAGAGGATTATGATGACATGGTCTTGATTAAAGACATAGAACTATATTCACTTTGTGAGCATCACATGCTTCCTTTTTTTGGTAAAGTTCATGTTGCATATATTCCTAACGGAAAAATCGTTGGTCTAAGTAAGATTCCTAGAATTGTGGATGTTTTCGCTAGACGATTACAAGTGCAGGAACGATTGACTCATGACATTTTAGAATGTATCAATACAACTTTACAACCTAAAGGTGTTGCTGTTGTTATTGAAGCCCAACACATGTGCATGATGATGAGAGGTGTTCAAAAGCAAAATTCTGCGACAACAACTTCAGGATTTAGGGGTGAATTTAAAAATCAGGAGACTAGAAATGAATTTTTAAAGCTGATAGGTTAGTAGAAGATTAGATCCGACTTGAAATAAAAAATCTCGGATGTAATTCGAGATTTTTTTTATTCAGTAAATAATGAAATTTTTACTCAATAAATTTAGTACCATTTTCTTGTAAATAATTTGAATAGTGTGCCTAAATCAAGTGATACAATGAATCTAATTCTTTGGTCGTAGTTGTCATCTCCCATTTCCCAACCATTGCTAGAATATACAGGCAAATACAATTCAAAATAATCTTCAACAAAACTTAAACGAATTCCTGAATCATAGACAAATTTCGGATTCGCATATCTATTCTTGTAAAAACCTGCATCAGCGTAAGCAAAAATCCAGTTCCATATGGTCGTACTTACATTTGTAGAAGTAATCCATTGATTAACAAATCTTTGATTAAATTGAGATTTAAAACCTCCTTCTGCCATAATAAACTGCTGGCTGAACAAACCGCTTTGTTCGCTTCTTCCGTAATAATTATAATCAAACAGGTAATCGGTTGGCCTGTCTAAGGCAAAGCTGAAAAAATTAGAATCTTGGGTGTCATTGTATAAAAACAAGCCGCCATAAAAGCGCAAGTTGATCTGTCTATTGTTATTATATAGCTTTCTAAAACTGAAAGTAGAAGACAATTTGCTGAATTTTTGTGCTATTTGGTAATCAACGGAAGTGGTAAAAAACCGATCCAAATTTTTATCAGAAAAGTTATAGCGTATATTGAAAATATTATAGTTAGGTTCTTCAGTTTCTACAAATTCATTTTCATCTTGGTCAACATTCACTGTTCTTACAGATAAATTATGCCTGGCATTATCTCGTAAATCTTCAGGTCGATAAGTCATGCTAATATACCCCGAATATCGCCTGTAAAATAAATCCTGATTATACGAAAATCGGGAGCCAGTCAGGCCGTATCTCACACTGAAGAGATCTTCGCCTTTCAAAAAATGAGTATAATCTATTGAAGCACCACCAACAACAGCATTACTGGTAAGCCCATATTTAGGATTGATTTTGAAGCTTAATTGTTTTGGGAGAAGTGAAGTGTTATATAATTTAGGTCCTAAAGCAAGTCCATCATAAAGATTGTATGTAAACTCTGGTGTGATAAACAATTGATTGTATTTTGGATCATCAATATCTTCCAATAACCTGAACTGTAATGGCTTATTAAGAAGTCTTCCTCTGCTTTTTAAATTGTTTCTAGGGTTGAATTCTGGAATTATTCCTTCATAATTTACAGCGACCTGATCACTTCCCAGATCCTTTAAATAAATTATAGTATCGTTTCTAAACGCATCAACCCAATTTTTGGAGATGATGCGGTCATCTTTCAATTGATAAACAGCGACTGGCATTGAATTTCTGGTTTTATTTAGAATTTCAATTTCAAGTGAATCCGATATTTTTTTGACCTTTTTGATTTTAAAATCAATATCCTTTGGACTGCCCAAATAATTGGATTGAAACCAATTGATATCTTTTTCAGTAAGCGAAGAGACTATTTTAAAATAATCCTCTGGATTTGAGCGATTTAAACTATTCTGGCTGAAGTAAATTTTTAAGCTTTCATTAACAATATCTTTTCCTAAATAGTTTTCCAAATACTTAAAACCAAGCCCTCCTTTATATGGATTGGATAGTTTTTGATTGAATTTTAAAAGACTATCTTGAGGAAAGTCGACAGGTTGTCCAAGGTTTTGGCGGATAGTTGTTTGGTGTATAAAATTGTACCTATCATTAAACATCAGGTCTGAAGCATGAAACCATTTCACACCGATGAAATTTGAGAATGTACCAAGTAATTTCACATCAGGATAGTAGGCATCGACATAATCCATCATAACTTTTACCAGGATGGCATCTAGGAACCATTGACTTTCTCTGGTATTCATTAAAAGAGAACGTCTTAGATATTGATCGGTTAAAGTTTTTAGAACTTTGATGTCGTATTGGAAGCCATCAGGAAAAGGTCTTATAAAGCTAGGAAGTTGATTGAGTCCATAAACAGGGGAAAGATTGTAATCTTCCTCAGTTACCATCATGGTCTCAAATCCAAATTCACCAAACTGATCCTCTAAAAAGTATACAATTCTATCTAGAATTAAAGCTTCAATTTCTGGACGTAATGAGCTGTCTTTTAGATTAGTATAAATTTTAACGTGGTCGGTTTGTATAGATTCGAAATTATCAATTCGTTTCACGAAAAGAGTTGTTCCTGCTAAAGCTTCTCCTGTCAGATTCACTTTTTGATATCCTGTAAGAACACTTTCTTCTTTTTTGGAATTGAAGATTGATTTAATAGAATATGTGTTCGGATATTCAAAACTTAAGTCATAATCTAATTTTTGTAACGGGAAATCGTTTAAATCTTTATGGCTATATAAAATCCAGTCTTCTTCCAGTATTGCAGGAAGTATGAGCCAATCTTTTAAATTCAGTTCTCGATCATTCCATCCAAATCTTGTGAATTTTTGATCTGGTATAATAAGCGAGTAGTTAAGATTGATGTCAATAGACTCTCCAGGAGGAAGCTCTTTATTTATATCAACCTGAATCAAATCAACTTGGCCTTCGACAAATCTCCAATTAGAATCGGTGTTTGATGAAGACAGAGAATGGATGGTCGTTCCTCCTCTTTCATAGTCTGATGCAAAGTGAAACCGTCTCACAAATTCCTGAGCGTAACGCTTGGCAAGTGGACTATTTTTATCTGAAAAGGCATTCTGCCAATTGTACAAATAAATAGAACTTAAAGGTGTTTCGCTAGTGTTCTTGAAAGTGATAGTTTGTAATATCGTAAGTGTTTTGAGATTTTCAGACGTAATAATTTCTGCTTTCACTTTATTTTGTGCTCTAGCAGAAACAGAAAATAATGTGAATAAAAATAAAGTGTATAATAGATATCTATTTTTCAATGGCTTACGTAAAATTTTTGTGTTGTTGGTAATTGCTCCACTCTCATGTAATACAAACCATTAGATAGGGTTGATGTATCAATCGATTCATTTGTATTAGAAACGATAAAGTTAAAAACTTCTTGTCCTAAAACATTGTAAATCTTACTTCTTGAAAACAATAATTCCGGACTGAATTTTAGATTCAAATTTTGAGAAACAATATTACCAGTGATAAAAGTTACTGAATCTGTAATATCATATGATGGTTTAGATAGAAAATTACCACTTACTGCCAGATTCATCACAACAGGTAAGTGGTCGCTCATCTGATAGAGTAGTTCTCTTAATTCTGAACCAAACTCTCCATCACAATCACTACTATTGATAGTATTATTGTAACAATTAGAATTATTTCCCCAGGCTTTATAGCTGTCCTCAACGTAAGTTATCGCATTCGCTTCTGAAATCATCGCGTTTGAAATTAACATGATATCAAACCTATCATCCAGACCTCCACCAGCTCCAAAGTCATCAAATTCTGCACTGCTTGTGCGAGTACTTTGGGTATGGGTACCAGCAAAAGAGGCGTTATTATTCCAATCTCCAGATGCATTTATTGGATCTATCATATTTAAAGCGTTTGTTCCATTCAATAAAACCTGATATCCTTGTTCAGAAGATGAATACATATTAAAATCACCTGCTAGAAGAATGTTTGCCTCTTCTGGAAAATTCTGAATGTAATTTATGAATTGTCGAGCCTCAAAAAGACGTTCATTTTCAGAAGCTATAGAAGCCTTAAAATGAGCCACAAACACCTCAAGTTGTATTTCAGAATTTGTATTCAATTCAAAACTATAGTGATTTATACTTCTAACGTTAGTTTCTATTTGATCGGTATAGTTCAAGGTAAACTTTTCAGAATTGAAATAAACCAATTGATGAATCAAGGAAGCCCCTGAGGAGTTAAATAGAAAAGGGGACTGAACGATTTCCGCAGAAGTATAAAGAAATGATTCATTTAAAATCTTTTGTGCATCGTTTTGCGATTCAACCTCACAAACCATAAATAAATCGGGGTGATAAGTACTCAATATCGTATTCAGAATTTCTGTTCTATTGGTTGGTGGAGCACTTGAAAAATTTAATAAGTTATAGAACATAGTCTTTATTTCTGCTTGCCCAAAACTCAACAGGGTGAAAAGAAAAGCAAAAAATAAATACACTATTTTTTTCATGAATTAAAAATTTGGACTCAAATCATACTGATTGTAAAATTTATCAAGAATTTCTACGACTTCATCTTCAGTGTCTACAAGCTCTATGAGATCAAGATCTTCAATACTCACAGTTTTAAGCTTTTCTGCCAAAGTAGTTTTTATCCAATCTAGTAATCCACTCCAGAATTCAGTCCCCACGAGGATGATAGGAAACTTGTCTATTTTTCTTGTTTGAATAAGAGTGATAGCCTCAAAAAGCTCATCTAAAGTTCCAAAACCTCCAGGCATTACCACAAATCCTTGAGAGTATTTTACAAACATCACTTTTCTAACAAAGAAGTAATCAAAATCAAGGTTTTTGTTCGCATCAATATAAGGATTGTCATGCTGCTCAAAGGGTAAATCGATATTAAGTCCAACGGAGGTTCCGCCTCCAAGATTGGCTCCTTTATTTCCAGCCTCCATAATTCCTGGACCGCCTCCGGTGATGATACCATAACCTTGATCCACTATTTTATTGGCTACTTTCACAGCCAGTTCGTAGTACTTTTCCCCCGGTTTGGTTCTTGCAGACCCAAAAACAGAAACACAAGGTCCAATTTCACTTAAGCGTTCGTAACCATATACGAACTCGCTCATGATTTTGAATAAAGCCCAGCTATCATTTGTTTTTATTTCAT